>Ga0256828_1000382_pt1 | contig 30104 bp, 28 predicted proteins | sample CV88metaG_FD_185993 | JGI IMG/M metagenome (GOLD analysis project Ga0256828, IMG submission 185993) | Hydrothermal vent microbial communities from East Pacific Rise, Pacific Ocean - CV88 | ecosystem: Environmental > Aquatic > Marine > Hydrothermal vents | place: Pacific Ocean: East Pacific Rise...
TAGTTCACCATCTAGTAGTTCTAGTAGTTCATCATACGATAGTTCTAGTAGTTCTAGTAGTTCATCATACGATAGTTCTAGTAGTTCATCATACGATTTCTAGTAGTTCATCATCATCATCTGATTAAACAAGAGAGAGTTGTGATATATATCACAACTCTCTAGAGAGATATTTTTTTTTTAGAAAATATCATCATCTCCATCATCTATGTTTGTAAGACCTTTGTCTTTACCGTTATCACCAGGTATAGGCATATTATGTTTAGGAAATTTATAATACCAAAAAGCTTTGCTATAATCAATAACAAATCCTCTATGTTTATCTACAGCTACATTAAGGAATTTATCATCTCCTATTATACAAGGATGAACAAGAATGCCTATGTCGTGTTCTTGTCCTATCTGTCTAGTGTCAGCAAAATATCCTCGTCCATAAACCTCTCTTAAAATGTCCTGATCTTTTACTCCGTTATCCATAAGAGTTTTCAAAGCACTACTAGCTTGATGAGGTGTTATGAAAAGTATATCTTTAGCTCTACAATAATTACCCATTCTTCTAAATAGTTCTCTAGTTTCAGATCCTGTTACTCCTGTTCCTTTACATCCAACTTTATCTAAAAGTGATAAATAGTCGATTAAAAGACCAATAACTTCAAATCCTTTAGACTCATAATCTTCTATCATATTGAAAACATCTTTAAAACCCCAGTTAGATGGATCAACATTTAATATTTCTATATTCCAACCACTCTCTTGATATAGTTTACCTATTATATAATTAACAGCAGTTTCTAAATCTACATCATAAATTTTGGTAGTTTCACCATCACAACTTTTAAAATACTCAAATATAAACTTTAAAATTTGTTTATCGGTGTCTTCTAAAGATAATATTATAAGTAACGGTTTTTTATTTTTATCAGTAGTTACAGGTTTATTCATTAGCAGTTGTAAAAATATACTCCTACTAAAACCTGATTTATAACCATGGTCCCTAGCGGTGATTGTCACTAGTTCACCTCTACGAAAACCACCATCTAAAATTCTATTTAATCTAATGAAGTCAGTTTTTAAAAGCAAACCGTTATTAACTTCATCTTGCATTGTCTCTATTTTATTTTTTATATTGTCATGAGTTAAACTAAATCTATTTTTTATAGCAGGATCATCGTCCGAAAAACCAGAACGTAATTCAGACAACTCTTCGTTTAGATTATCTAAATACACATCAAGATTAGTAATCTTGCCTTTACCTCTTAAATCTTTCTGTAGTCTTATAGAAACTTCTTTAAGTTTTAGAGTGTTGATAAAACGTTTTATAATGTTTCTATAACGTAATACTATATCTTGAGTTTCTTCGGTAGATTTTTTAACAGAGAGATCTTGTGAGAGTTGCTCTATTAGATCTTTGTTATCTATCAATAACTTCAGTTCTTGTTTAATTATGTCTATATCGAAATCATACTGTTCAAAATTTTCTATTATACCATTTAAGTATAATTTTAAATTTTCTATAATGTTGCTTTTTTCACTACTCACAGGTTTACTTAGACGATCAAGACGATCTTTTAAATCAGTTATCATGTTACAACTATCACTACCATTAACTTCGTATATAGATTTTTCGTAATAAAGAAGTCTTAAAGCAGTAAGTAAAATATTAATTGTTTCCATTTAAAGTCCTTGTTTTTTCTAATCAATTCCAATACATGATTTAAATAATTAACTTGAAATTTATAAAAAGGATATGAATGATAGGAAAAATAGTATTTATCCCTAAGTCATTTAAACAAAGTTTAGAATTTAATAACATCGATATAGAACAGTTTCTAGCTAAACTTAATAATAGTGATTCCGAAGGAGTAAAAGTTATTACAGATAAAATTTCTTTTAACGATATGGAGAACTTTCTACATATCAATAATTATATCAAAAGGTATTTAGAACCTAGAAGAGGCAAGTGTAAAAACTTAACTAATAGTTTCGAACATTCTGTTATTATTAAAGCTTTAAAATATAGTATTGATTCAAATTTTAATTATATAAATAATGAAAGAAAAAAAATATCTACTAATGATATTTGTGTTATTAATAATATAGATATCAGAGAAGAGATAAAAATTGTAGATTACGGAGATACTGTTGTTGTATTTCTAAATAAAAATTTATATAATGGTATTTTAGTGGAAACTAAAAAGTTTTTAATTGAGATAATTTCTCAATTATTCGATAATTTAGGTTCAAGTAGAGTAGATTTGAAAGGACTCTTATCAAAAGCTCTAGTTAACTTAGCTTAACTATTGAAAAATGTCTTTGTACAAAAACATATTAAAGAAAAAAGGAAAATAAATGGTATATGATGATTTAATGACGGAAATTGAACCGTCAATTAGTAATACGGAGTCTGTTATTGTATCGGGTTCTGAAGAGTTGGCTGACGTAGTTGGTGAATCTCTTGTAACAGACGTTACAAGCAGTATTGACGCATATAAAGATTTTTTTGGTGAAACAGGAGCTGTAGCAGCGTTTGAGTCTATACAGTTCGATGTTGCTGAAAAAAGTAAAACTTGGTTGAGTAAATTTGATGATGTTAGTAAAAGCAATACAACTCATGAACCTAAAACAATAGGTAGTTTTAATAAACTAGCAGCGATAGAAGATTTTTCAGCACAAGTTTTAGATAATCATAAACCAATTTCAACTGTAGTAAATGCTATGGTAGGGTCTAACCGTTCTGTTGTAGAATCATTTTATCCAACGATAGTAGGTGATGCATTCTCGGCTGGAATTGTAGAAAAATTGGAATTTAGTGTAGTTAATAATCAATATCTTAAAGCTACACCTAAAAATGATAATAAAGATTTTGATGAATCAATTATCAAAATTGCGCGTAAAGCTAATACAGTATTCACTAATGAGATTCTTAGACTTGTTCCGGTATTGAAAACTTCACAAGAAGAATATTTTGATACTCGTTTCCAATCTGATGATACAACAACAGGTAAGTCTATTCATACAGCTCCTTTACTTTTCGATAAGAAAATTGATTTTGGTGCTATAACACAAACAGATGAAGATCTTCTAAACGGTGTTAGAGACCAACATTTTGTTTTATCAGGCGATGTAGCGCTTAAAGAGGTATATTTCACACTTAACGATAGTGATGACAACACTTCTAGTCACTTGCGTAATCTTACATTAGATAAAAACGCGAAATTTACACCTTCTAGAACAGGTAACGATAAAGATATCTTATTGACTTATTCTACAGAAGAATTCATCATAGATGCTGATACTATTAAAACTGTTAGCGGTGAAAGCTCAGCAGTTATCGATAATTTAGACATACCTGGGTATAAAATTTACCTTAAAACAGTTATCAATGGTAGAGGTAATACAAGAACTAACAATATTGAACTTGACCAACCTAAGTTTAAACTTGTTAAAGTTATTGATGGCGATGGAAATATCTTAGCAGAGTCAGATCAGAAATATTCAGATATTAAAGACGTTGTTGAAATTTCAACAGTTGATTCTTACGTGTTAGATGTTTACACAACAAACGAGGACCTTAGAAAAACAGGTATTGAACTAGACGTTAGAATGGAAACAGAGATCTATAATAATAGATATACATCACCTATCTTTATAGCGAATAGTATACTTACAAACTCAACTAGAAATGCTCTAAAAGGTATTAACGAGTATGTTGTTACTATTACTGAACAGAGAGGTATAAAAACATTTGTTAACTATTTTGAAACTCTCGAAGCTCAGTATAATAATGGTGGTGTAGCAGCTCTACAAGCTATGACTGGTGTGACAAAATACATTGTCGATCCTTATTTCGATAAAAGAGAAATCTCTCTTATAGACACGGTAGATTCTCAAGAGTCTAAAGACATTAAAGATAACGTTGGTGGTGTTATCGCAAACAATATTACACAAATGGTAAACGATATGGTTGTTGAGTCAGGTATACTAGACGCAGCATTTAAAATGAGCCTTACAGGTACAGAACTTGTTATTGTAACTGATAGTAAAATTGCTACAGCTATTAACGGAAAAGTTAATTACGAAGGTCTAAATGTAAAAGTTGTATCTATGGATCATGCGTCATTCATTGATACAATAAGATTCTTTATTACTAATAACAAAACAAACGAGTTAACAGAACTTACATGGGGATTCAGAGGAGTAACTCCTACACCAGTTATTACTGCTAACTTACATAGAAACGGTTCATACATGGAACACGTTATTATTCAACCTAGAATGACATTCCACAATAGACTAACGATAGGTGGTGTGATTAAGGTTACAGGATTTGACACTGTCGTTAAATCTAAAATTAAGAAACTTGCATAGTGACTTACTATCATACAGGTCATAGACCTGTATGATATGTTTTTTCTCCAAATATTTTTACGCATATATTATAAATCTGAAGTATGACTTCAAAAATTAGATATCTTGGCCAAGATATAATAAAGGATAATCATGAGAAAAGAGTTTCATCAACAACCTATATACGATAGATATTCAGCGAATACAGGAGGGTTTGATTCAAGATATGACTTCAGAAATGAAGGAATACAATATGAAGAGGAACCATTTATTGGTGGTGGTTACGATACATCTGTTCAATCGAGTCAGAATGCGTGGGGAAGGCATGTAACAGAAACACCTAGGAGAGACTTATATGAGTCAGTAGAACCCATAGTAGAAACAAGAGAAATACTTGTCAGATCCGTGTTTAACATAAACAGACAATCATATTCAAAGGAAGCTTTAAAATTAGAGGATTTAAATGTTAAATCTGCGAACATAGCAGAAGAACTTCTTAAAGATTATGCTATTTTGCTTACTAAAAATAAAAATCTAGAAAGCTATAGAATGTATACTATAGACGTTAACGTTAAGAGATCTGTTATTTTAGATACAAATATAGAAACAGACGAAATAAAAAAGTTGTTAAACGATAAAGGAGGTCTTATAAGAGCAAACGTTATTGAGGACATGCCAAACATAATTAATGATGCGTTAGGTGAGATTTTTAATTCGATATTCGTTCCGACCATAGGTGTTAAAACATTAAATTTTAAGAACGATCTAGAAGAGATAAAATCGCTCCTTCGTGAAAGTGATACAGATAAAGAGATCTCTGCCAGATTTAAAGCAGGAGTTAATAAGTTCTTAAACGATATAAAGAAGACATCAACATTAGAAAATGGTCTTATGATTTACGAATATAATGAGAATTCTAAAATAATCATTAATTCTGAGTCATATATGGAGAGCGAACTAGAAGACGTAATTGAGCCTATAGAAGTTCCGGAAAAATCAGTTTTATATAAAGTATTAAAACATAGTAGTATAAAAAATAACTATGTTTTAATAGGAGAGAATCTTTATAAAACAAACGGACTAACGGTTAAAAAAGTATTTTAAGGAGATAGTTATGAATTTTTTAGAGATTTTAAATATAGAAGTAGACAAAAAGCCAGTAAGTAATCTGACTGACAATATACTTATAGGAAACTTTGTTTTTAAAGGTAAATATGATAAATTTTATACAGATAAATTTAATAAATTTTTTGATGGTAGATTTGCACCTATAAAAAGTTTTTTTAGTGAACGAGAAGATATTAAAAGTCTTTATAGAAATTCAGATAAAGATATAATGGATTTTATAAAATTTTTAAAGTTAGAAAGTGATCTGTTAAGATATATAGTAGAATCTGGAGACTTAAAACTGTATTCAAATTCTGAAGGATATAAAGATGAGAATTATGAGGATTTTTACTTTAGTAATGTTTCTATTATAGAAAATGAATATATTAAATTGGAGATTGTTGATAAAAACTTTAAAAAGTTTTTTCTGACAAAATAGTATTAGACAGGGTCTTTACCCTGTCTAATATATTTTTTTTATTTCTAAAACTTTATATGTTTTTTTATATAAAACTAAAAGACTCCGGTCTAATGTTAAAATTATACCTGATTTATCAAGAGTAAAATTTTCTAAATACGTTGTATTAAGTATTTCATTATCCTCATTCATACTATCGAACCTGATTTTATTCTCTTCGTGCGAGATTAAATTGTAAATATTCTGGTGAACAGTTTTAAACAAATTTATATTTCTTTTAAGATATAACGGCTTGAAATTATCATCATCAACACTTAGACTTGTTTCGTTAGAAACTACTATTTTTTTATCAAAGGTTTTATAAATTAATAAACCGTAATTATCAAAAAGTGTAAAGTTGAATAAGCAATTATCATCGAGAGGTGTTTCTGATACGTGTAAACCTACTATTTTATGTACATCAGTTAATATGTCACCGTTATCAACAGTTACGAAATTAACATATGCTTTGTTATCATCATCAGTAAAACCTATAGTGAAACTATTGTCGAAATTATTTATCATCAATGCTTCGTTAGTTATTTCTATATCAGATACTAAAGTTTCAGATTTAATTAAGTTAAGATCATAATCATATAAATCTAATTTAATATCTGTATCTTTTTTATAAAATACACATATACCCGAATCTGTATTGTAAATAGAGTTTATTTCGTTACTAAGTTCTATATTGTTTTTTATAATAATATAACTATTAGAAAATTCAAAATCGATTAATATATTATTAGATGTAACAATCATATAACGGTTTGGTAGATATTCAATTCCGAATTTTAAACTAAAATCTAACTCTATATTATCTATTTTGTCTAGATAACTAACTTTTAAATCCGTATTTAAAAGATACATTCCGTTTTCAGCGTTTTTTATTATGTCGTTTTCTATGTTTTTTATAGCCGCACCGTTTAGTTTAATTATCATAGACTCTAAATGTTTTATTCTTTCTATGGTTTGATCATATCTAGTATAGATATTCGTACTCTTATTATGGCGTCTTTCAGACTCTATTTCTTCGCTTTTATCTTCTGGTAGATAAACAACCGAAGATGACTCAAGTAGTTTATCTTTAGTTTCAACGCCTAATCTATCTTTTACAAATTCTTTTAATTCATTTCTAAAAAGAGTAAAATCGTAATCTGTCTTAAAATAACCTAAATTGATACCTAGAGTTTTTTCTTGATATCTTACGCCTATTTGTTCGTCAGCTGGTTCAATATGATTTTCAGGTATGTAACCATAATTTCCAGCTGAATCATTTAATACAACAATATTTATTTTGTTTTTTATATCATTTAACATATCTTCTTCTGATCTACCTAAATCAGTATAGACACGTTTAAGAGGGTTTTCTTTCGTTGCTATAAGGTCGTATATCGGTCTTATAGTGACAACACGATATTCTTTTTTTTCGTCTATTATCGAGTCATACGGTGAACTTACTTTTACTTGTCCTTTATAATCCATACTTAACATTATTAACCTTTGTTCATTAAAATTCAAATTATTTGTTAAAATGTACTTAAATTAGAGAAGTTAAAGGATTAAAATGAACCTAGTACTATATGTTAAATTAGAAAACGTTATTAAAGATATTGATAAGTATAACATAATTTCATTTCATGGTTATACTTATACAGATGTTGCTGAAAAAAACACAAGAAAACCTAGCAAGTTTGAAACTACTACAAATGGTTATTACGCTAAAACAGATTTAAAAAGAACCAAATCAAAAATAGTTATTCCAAACTATTATATAGATGGTTATAGAAGAGTTAAATATAATTATTATGATAGTTTAATTAGATTTCTTAGTAGTCTTAAAAGATTTAAAAAAAGATATAATATAGATAAAGTTATTATCAAAACTGATAATGTAGATTTTGGTAGAATTATAAAAACTAAAAATCAAGATTTAAAAGAGTTGTTTAACGGTTATTATAAAAATAATACAGATTATATAGTAGAGCTAAAAGAGATATTAAAGATAAAAATAATTAGAGTTTACACAGGTAATTTAGGATTAGACTTGGCTAATGAAGCGTTAATTATTTCAGCAAATACAAGAAAAGAGATTTTCTTTCGCTTGACAGATATAAAGTATTACTGGACACCTGAAAAAAGAAAAGTAAAAAATAAAGGTGATTTTATTATTGCTAAACATTTAATATTTAAAAATACAAGAAAAACTAATATACCATATTGTTTCTGTAATTACAAAAAAGACGATAACGTTGGTTTACAGACAAATTATGTCGCGTACTATCAATATTATACTAAGAATGGTTTGGACGACATAAACGTTATTAGAACCTATTTTAACGATATGTTATCTGACCTTGAGGTTATATGTACTATAGATACTGAATTATTTTATGATAAAACATCAGAGAGATTAAAATTAGTTTACGGGAATGAATATTTAATTAAAGAGTTTAAACATAATAAAGCAATCATAAAAAGACCGGATGACGCCGTTATAGCTTCTGAGATAAAACCTGTCGGTATCGCTGGACACGGCATGTCAAACTGTAGCGTGTTATCGACTATTATGAGGAGTTTCGTTAATTATTTAAAATCTAGTGTGAGTAATAATCATTATATAGAAGTTACAGATAAGATATATGATAATAACAAAATAAAAAAAGAGATTGATAATAAATATAAGTTAACTTTAGATTTAACTGAACAAGATATAAAAGGTGTTAAAAATAAAAACAAGTATAAAATTAAATTGATTTCAGGTATAGATTACCCAGATAGAAATACGTTAAAACGTATAGAGAAATTAAAACCTAGAGTATTCATGTGTTTTAATACTATAAATGAAAAAGTTTTTGAGTACTATTCTATAATATTCGTAGAAGAGACAGAAGAAATTATAGTCTGGAGTAATGTATATTCTAACAAACTTCCGTATAAACCAAACAAGAGATAAGCATTTTAATGCTTATCTCTTGTATACTTCTCCTAGTTCTAATGTTACATCCATAATTTTGCTATATACGTAAAAATACATACTTATTGTTGTCATGATTTCAGAATATAGACCTAATAAAGAGATAAGGTTCTCTAAACCTATTTTACTAAACTCCAATCCAGAATCAAGTTTTTCTTGCAAAAGTTTAATTTTTTTATAAATCTTATTAATTAACTTATTTAATTTTAAAATATCTTTGTCACTTATTTTATCATCTATTTCTATCAATAAGTCAAGAGTATTTTTAAAGTCATTATTAGACGATATTAAATCTTCAACTTTAACATATTCGTTTTTATTAGAACTATCTATTGCTTTTAACATATTTACTTTAGGTTTATTAACAAGTTCTTCCCTGATATTTTCTATTAAAACGTTATCGTTAGAAAAACTTTTCCTGTAATCTGTTTTAGATAAAAACATAGATATGTCTGTATCTAATTTATCTAACTCTTTATATATCTTATTATTTTCTAACGACGTAAAGAAGTTTAATAGATGTTCAGATACTTCTGATAACGGAACTCGAAGTCCTTGTAAAGTCATAGTCGAATATAAGTGTATATTTACATACGGTACGTCCTCTATATCAGCAAAACTTTTTCTTAGATTTCTAATCTTTTTAGGTGTGTTTATTGTTCCTAAGTTATATAAAAAATCATTAAATAAACCAAAACTTTTATTAACGTCTTTATATGTAGACGTTAGTCCTTTTTTAACTCTATCGATTAGAGAATTAACAAAACCATCTTCTAAACCATCGATAGTTATAGGAGTATAATCGAGATACTCATCAAAATTTTCCATTGTCATTTTTTATCCTTTATGTAAATTCAAGTTAAAAATTAACCTAAAATATTAGATTTGATTATAAACTAAAGGATTAAATATGGCAGTTATGAAAACAAAGAAAACTACCACAGAAGCTATGTTAATTAATGTTGGACAAATTGATGTAGTAACTGGCACGTATATTAAAGGTAGACGAGGAGAAAACATATTAATGGGAGGACTCGATAGTGTTTACGTTATAATGGGTCCTGGTAACTCATACAAATCAACTATTCTACATCATTTCACACTGACAGCGGCGAATAGAATGATGGCTAGTATTAAAGACGAAAAAAGGAAAGACGAACTATATATATCCTCTTTCGATACAGAGATGAACATGAAGTTCGCTAGACTGAATTCGTTTTTATCAAAACAGGAATACTTAAGAAAAGATATGTTAATAGGTTTACAACCGAAATGGTTGGTTTTAACAAAGGCAGATGTACCTGCTGATTTATGGGTGTCAGATTTTAGAGACTACGTATTTGAACGAAGTAGAGAAAAGAAAATAGAATATACAGCATTTATCGATCCTTATACCGAGAAACCATATACAACTTTAATTCCAAACTTTGGACAGATAGATAGTATGGCTGAATTCGAAACTTCAACGTCTATGGATATGCTAGCTAAATCAAAAAAGGATAATAATGATACCGCGACATATTATCTAAAAGACGGTTTATTTAAATCTAAATTCATAGGTGAATTACCAAGATTGACTAGGATCTCAAATATGTATTTAGGTTATGTCACACATACAGGAGAAAGTAAAGGTATAGGTGAAAATAAATATGCACCGCCTGAAAAACAGAACCAGTATCTTAAAGGCGACACAAAAATTAAAGGAGGAACTAGTAAAACAAATTACCTTACTTTGTTGTCATTTTACGCTAATACAGCAGTAAGTCTTAAGAATAAAACAACTAAGTTACCGGAATACCCTAGAAGCGAGGTGGAGGAATACGATACAGATTTAAACCTTATTCGTCTTACGTTATTAAGATCTAAGTCTGGACCTAGTGGTGCAATAACAGAACTTGTAGTCTCACAAGACGAAGGAGTTCTCGAAAGTCTGTCATCATTTAGATACATAAAGGTAAGTCAAAATAATTTTGGAATTATAGGTAATGATAGAAATTATTCTGTCGTGTTTATTCCTGAGTTGTCACTTAGAAGAACTAACATTAGAACACTTCTTGAGAAAAACGAACATCTACAACGAGCCGTCGAAATACTAGAAAGACTAAAGAAAATGCAATATTATATGTCTTACTACAACTCTATTATGGTATCGCCAGAAGAATTATATAAAGGACTTATTGAAAAAGGCTATGAGTGGAAAACCTTACTTAATACAAGAGGATGGTGGACTATAGATAATTATACGTCAGATCTAAAGCCGTATCTTAGTGAGTTAGATTTATTATTGATGTATCACGATAGTTATATTCCGTTTTGGTTAGAAAAAGATAAAAAAACAGTTAAGAAAGAATGGAAAAAACATTTTGATAATTTAACTGAATAACCCGTTAAAGGATAAAAATGAAACATAATTTAAGAACAGCTTACATAGCTAAAGACAATGACTCTAACGATATCTCTGATAACGTTAGAGTTAGAATACATATAGAAAATAATATAATACCTGTAAATATATCACAAATATACGGTAAAGCTAAGTCTAGAACAGAAAATAAGACGGAAACAGATCCTAAAGACATAGAGTATAGATTATCTGTTAAGTCGGAGTTTACCGAAAAAAGAGACGACGTAGATGTTAAATCATCATTATATGAAGAGTTCACATATGTTAATGATGACGGAGACGAAGTTACAGATAACAGATACGTTTATATAGGACATGCTCTATCAATTTTGTATAATGTATACGAGCTATTCTGGTTCGATAGAAAATATGGAGATATAATTAAAATTATAGAATTAACAGCGTTAGTAGATCTTTCAGGAGATTCTAACGTTATAACTAAGACGAACGATATCAGAGGAGAGATTTTATCATTACGCCTTAAAACTGATAAATTTAAAGATATTAATATTGTTAAGAACAGTCTAGATCTAGTTGAAAGAAATATAACAATAAAAAATGTAAAAGATATCTCAGGAATAAAAACTCACTTGATTAAAGTTAAAAGTAATAATGCTCCATATTTAGAAATTAATAACTCAGGCGTCATGATTGATGACGAAGCGTATATCGAAGGGAGTTGGGGGACAATTACAGAATGTTACTCATTAGGGAGTTCAGAGAATCTATTTGATCAAGATAATTTTAAGATTTCAGCCATGAGGGTTCACAACGACGTTAGTATAAAACCGTCACATTATATTTATATCGGCGAACATAACTTAGACGATATTTTAATTTTTAGGTAGAATAATGAGTAGAAAAAAGACTGAAGAGTTATGCTTAAAATATATAGGTAAAATAGGAAATAGGAGAGACGTAGAAAGATATAAAAATCTTTTTAAAAGTATGAATAACAAAGATTTTGACAGTTTTATGAAAATGCTAAAAGCTAATAAAACTACGTTACGTGTTATAGAACCTAACGGTTCAGATTCAGTTCCGGATATTGCTTATTATTTTAAAATAATGAGAGAATTAGGTTATGAGCCATTTCAAAGAGTAAAAGAGAAAATACCTGGAACTGATATTTATACATATTCTAATGTAAAAGATTTATGTCTTTATGTTCCGGCTAAGAGACTTTCTCAACACACTATAAAGAAAATGTCAATACCAAAACACTCTAAGAGTAGGGATTCTTTGACAGGACAAGTGACAAATACGTCTAGAGCAACAAAAATAACTCAAAAAGAGTTAGGTATATTTAAAGCTAACGGATATAATGCTGCTGTTAAAGAATTAATGATGGCAAGAACCGGAGATTCTGGAGGTGAAACGGCATTATTTGCGTTCATAGAGAAATATGGTGAAGTTAGTCTTGATGAGATAAGTAGATATAGAGAAGGTCGACAGTCAACAAAATCACTTAACGCGTATTTTAAAGCAATGCATCTTGATTTAAAACTATAACATAAGGTCTAATTAGACCTTATGTTTAAAAGTTTCCTGGTAATGTATATGTGAAGTTTCTATTTAGATGCTTATCGTTAGAGTTTCTCATATGTATTTCTGAACTTATAGGGACCTCATATAAGTCTGTATTCATAACGTTCATATTTAATCTATATGGACTATTCTTTACAAATGATACTTTACCTATTCCTCTATCTAAAATAGAAACATTGTTATTGATATTTCTAGCTTCAATTTCTACTTTATAATCTAAAGGCTCTATAACAACAAAACTATCATTACTTATTGTCAATAAGTCAGGACCGACGATTACTCCATTTAAACTATTTGTCAAATATAGATTCGAGTAATTATTTAGAGTTCTTACTTGGGTGGTATATGAAGTAAGTTTATTGACAATATCTTTAAAATTATTCAATAACATATCGATTGTAGATTTTCTATCAATATCATAGCCTGTGAACTGGTAAACAAGAGAAACAATAGTTTTTCTTACATCATAATTAGTCGTGTATGTAATAGGATCTATAAACTTATCATCTATGCTAGAATATTCACTAGAGAAATTTATAATAGCAGGCGAGTGTAAGCGTTCATAAATTAAATCGCCGTCTGAACGTATAGATGGATTATAATCATCATTGATATAAATCCAAAATAAATTATTTAAATCTATTATTTTTTTAAAAACTTCCTTGGTTTCATAATTTAACGGATTACTGTTTAAATAATTTTGAACTTTATCTACGATATCAGAATTAGATAATAAGTTCTCATCAGAAAAACTTTCGCTAGGAATAGAACTTAAAGCGAAGTCTTTGAACTTAATATCAGCCTTATCGATTAATTTTAAAAGTCCTTTCGTTATTATGTATAAAGAAGTTTTCTCATCAAGTATATATTCGATTTTTGTATTAGGATCGATAAAAGTAAAGCTACTATTTATGTCTTTTTTAAAAACTCTATATAACCAGATTTCATAAAGAACTTTCGCTTCGTTTACAGGTTTTATTCTTGTTCCAGCGATATAGTCGAGTAATAGTAATTTCGTTCGTTCTTTTGTTAGTGTGCTTCTATCTATCATGTTAAAAAAAATATCTCTAGAAACTACCTTATCTTCTAAGTTCTCTTCTATAAGTTCTAAGTTATATACATTCCGGTATGATATAGGACTTTCGTTATAGTCTGATTTATTATACGTTTCTATGTACAATTTATTCGAACTATATGTTAGATTTTCATCTACAGTTCTTTGTTTTTTAAGAATTTCTTTTACCAAAACACCTGATGGAGTTAAAATATTGTCTATAATGAGTTCGAGAGTTTCTTCTTTACCGGTATGTTTTATAAGGTATTTTAAGTTTTTATATAGATATAAACGAATATCGTTATTTAATGAATCTACATTAAGGTATAACTCGAGGTTTGATTTAAAAAATTCATTCATAAGATACGAATGAACTTCTTCTGTTCCTATTTTACTCAGGCGTATGTTAAAAAGTTTAATAATTAATGATGACGTTAAATTACCTAAAAATGATGATATATAATATTCGTCCACTAAAACGTATTCATTAACTAACCATCTATCTTTAAACCTATATATGAAATCTTGTAGTTCATATAACAATGATGTCTCGTTAGGTTCAATTAACGTTTTATCGAAATTTATTATTGATCCATCTTTTAAGGATATTAAAGTATTGATATCGCTAGGTAAAATAACTCCTTTTATATATGTTTCCATATCTGGATAGTCGTCTAATACTGATCTGTACAAAATATCAAACTTAAGCAACTCTTCTCTTAGTAAAGAGTTGTTAGAGATAGTTATTTTATCTAATTTATACTCAGTGTCATTATAATTAACTTTAAGACCATCAGGATATAATAAATGATCTAAAGTATGAAAATCTCCACATAAGTTCAGATAGTGTTTCCATGTTCTTATATCGTTTTCTTCATAAACGTATGATGAACCGTATTTTTTTAAAAGAAACATATTAACGTTAACAGCTTCCGAATGAAAAAGAACAACTAAACTTTTAATTAGTTTTAAGTTAGTTCTGAGATAATTATTTGAATACATAAAAAGTCCTTTAGGAGAATATAATGCCAAAAAATAAACGTAACGTTGTAGCTAAAGACACGTTAAAACTTTCATTGACACAAAAGTTAGTTTCAACCAAAAAAGATGAGATTAAAGTTAACAAAAAGAAAATAGACAAATACCTTCCTAATTTTAATAACGTCTCTACTTATACAAGCGATATGCTTAGAAATAATGATGATATATTATTGTTATTTCCAGATATAGAGTTATCTATGGAGATAGTAACGTCTTCAATAATATCTCCTATGGATATTTTAAATACTAAACTCACATACGATGCAAAAATTAATTATTTAACTTCCTCTTTAAAACATAATTTTATAAACATGACCGAGGATTACGTTAAAGAAACGTATAACTATGAAGGTAAAATTAATAAAATAGTTAAAGAATCTCTATTTACACATGGATCATATATTAATCTTATAATACCTGATAATATTTTTAACAAAATGGTGAATGATAACACAAGAGTTTCAGGAAATGAAGAGGTTAGTTTTGATAATAGTTTAGTTTCAGATAATATTTTAGAAATTAATGTCAATCCAGAAGCTTCAATAATAACATCAGGAAATGAAGAAGTTAGTGAAAATAATTTAAATCTAGATAAAATTTTTAAAACACTCAAAAATGTAAACTCAGAAGAACTTTTCAATTTTACGACCAATACTGAAACTATTGTATCATACCCTACTTTATTAAAAATACCAGTCATATCATTTGTACCATTATCTATGAAGAATGACGAAACAAAAATACTTGGAGGGTTTATACTCGTCGACGATAATGGACTTCCTATTACTGATGTCATTAAAAAGAAAGATAATTATGAAATAGTATCGGATTTAACTATAGAAGATTCTATATTAGAAAAAGTTAAAAATGAGTTAATATCTAAGTCTAATAAAGCTCCTAATATCGACGTAGCAAAAGAACATTTTGATAAAATTTTAACAGATAAAATTGAAGACATACTAACAAATAAACATATAGAAAGTTACATAAACTATGATGATTTAAATATTATAAAAGAATTGATGTTTTCTAGATTACTTATAAATCAAAAAACAAAAATTATTTTTGTTCCAGAGAAATATTTAGAAATATACACTATAAACTATAGATCAAACGGTACAGGCGAAAGTTTATTAGAAAGAATACGTATACTATCAAGTATAAGAGCAATAAATCTTTTTACTAAATTAGCGGCAAATACAAAAAATTCCATACCAACGACAAAAATTACATTAGATATAGATGATGATGATATAGAACCAGATAGAACAAGAGATAGAATTATTGCAGAATTTATCAAAGGGAAACAGTTAGAAGTACCTATAGGTTTACAGTCAATTAACGATCTTAGTTCATGGATACATAAATTTGGTTACTTTTTTGAAGTGAACAACGTTAATATTCCTAAGATAACTATGAGTATGGACAATACCACAAGTTCTATAAATATTCCTGAAGATACATTAGAACCAGAATTAAGAAAAAGAACAATATTAACGTTAGGAACTACACCCGAAATGGTAGATTCGGCTTTCGATAATGATTTCGCTACGACAACTCTTATATCTAATGCGTTATCGGCAAAGAGATATAAAAGCATTCAAGATACATATAATGAACTTTTGACAAAAAATATTAGTAAAATTCTTAGGGTCGATGGAGAGTATAAAAATAAATTTTTTAACCTACTGGAAGAAGATCTAAAAACAATAATAAAAAATATTAAAAAGATTAACAATAATATAGACGAAGCAACATTAAGAGAAAAGATTTTTAATGATTTTATCAATAGTATTTTTATTAGTCTACCAGAGATTAAAACTTCAGATGATATGAAAATATCAGACGAGTTTGATAATTATATTTCTAAATTAGATGACGTAATTGAAAGTTATCTGTCGTCAGATTTTATAGACTCAGAAACAGCTTCGGAATTAGGTGATAATATAGATACATATAAAAACATCATAAGAGCATCGGTAATAAGAAACTGGTGTAATAAAAATAACTTCTATCCTGAGTTATCCGAGATGTTAACCATAAACGATGAAGGTACATATAAATTTGAACTTATGAACGAACACGTTACACACATAGAAAAACTTATTGGAGCTCTTAAAGATCCTTTAAAACGAGATAAAAAAGTTAAGAAAAAAATCACTAAAGTTTACGAGAAATTAGAAGTAGATAACGATGATGAAGAAACTGACATAGAGGTTAATGAGTCGTCCAGTAACGAAGATGAGACACAACAAGATAAAATCAACGACGAGGTAGATGATAATGATAGTTTATTAGATAAAGAATTATAGTGCTTTCAAAAAAACTTTATAACTATATTATTGTATTGAGTATAAACGAGTGTTTATACTTACTCGGCGAACGTCTTCATATTGGTTCTCCTTTCTAATAATTTTTTAGTTCGTTGAGTTAAAAAAGTCTAGTTAAAAAAACCAAGGAATATTTCTTCCTTGGTTTATATTGTTTTTTTTTTGATTTTTAACAAAAGGATAAATAAATGAGAAAACCTATTGAAGGATTTAAAGGTTTATATGAGATAGATCATGAAGGTAACGTATATAGTTTAAAAAGAAAGATAAAAAAAAATAACGGAATTGAACAAAACTTAACAGAGAAAAAACTATCGCCTATTGTTAAGGACGGGTACTTAAGGGTAGTGCTTTATAAAAATGGAATAGGTCATAAAAGATATTTACATGTTTTAGTAGCTAAACATTTTATACCTAACCCTGATAATAAAAAAGAAGTTAACCATATCGACGGTAATAAACTAAACTGTCATAAAGATAATTTGGAATGGAATACAAGGAGTGAGAACATTAAACATATGTGGGAAACAGGTTTAAGAAAATAAATTAATATATTTATATTAATTGATTAAGTTTTTTCGATATTTTATCTTAATCCGTAGAAAAAAAGTAAAATATCATTCTGCGTACCCTTTCAATGATTTTACACATAGAAGCAATTTTGCTTCTATGTGTTTTTTATTTATATCTAGAAAAGTAATGAAGGATTTAGTTTTACATCTCTTAGTAATGCTAGACATATTGCTGTGGCATCAACTTCATGATCTGTTAAATCGCTTGGAGTTATATGTTCAAGAACATAATCTAATTTATTAATAGCGATTAAAACATCTATCTTATTAGCACCGGCTTTTGCGCCTACAGCGTTTTTGACGTTATGTGGACTATATTTCGCTACAGTTATATTAGGATTAAACTGATATAACGCTTCTTCTATGACCATTATAGATTGTCCTAACGGTAATGCTGAGGACATTTTAAACTTATCTATAAAAGGCGATTCATAAGCCATTATATTCGGATTAAAACCCTTAATTATGTCACGAAGAGTTAACGATAATTTATTTAGTCTATAATATTGATTTGTGTTCATATGATTAATGTTAGATATGTGTGTTAAATCTATAGCAAACGTATCAATAGATTTTATAGAAAAATCTATACTATCGACTACCATCATCGAAACGCCTATATGGTTAGTACTTGGGTCTATTCCTAATATCTTAATCATCTATATGTCCTAAACACCATAGGTGACATACCACCAACATCCATAGTTTTTCTAAATGGCTCCTGAATGTTATTATCGTCTATTAAATGGTTTACTTTAATGAAATACATAATCTGGGAATTATAAGCCTCAGTGTTACCGTCAATAATTACATCATTACCAGCAATCAAACTTACTTCACCTAAAGTTATTTCATCATCAGTTTTATAGAATAACTTAGATGCGTCTCTAAGTTCTTTTAGTTCATTCTCATCTAAGTTTAATATAATATGATTACTATATGCGAGATAGTCAATTTTACTATCTAGAACATCGTCTCTTTCTTTGGGTTTAGGATTTAGTATGTCAACTCTGTCTGTACTAAAAATACTTAGTTTAGCTTCATCATCTTCGGATTCCACTAATAATATTTTATTAGAATCAAAAATATTATCTATTACTTTAAACATAAAAAACTTATAATCTACACCATCGATTGTTCTTCTTATTAACATTCTATATTTTCTTATCTCTTCATCTGTAAAACCTTCATTAGCTCTTCTTACTATCATGGGAGCATGTTTAAATAGACTCCCGTGATGAGGTTCGTGTCGAATATTATCTATGTTTATATTGTCGTCATCTATCATATCTTCGTAATCGAGACCAATAGCAAAATAATTTATTGTTGGATTCGGTAACGATTCAGTTATGTTTGCTGTTAGACCGAACTTTTCATTAAGTGTAGTATTTGGTAAAAGTCTATATTTATAATTTAACATATTAGCATTATCTAGCATCATACTGTAAATCGTTTTGGTAGTATTAAACATAATTATCCTTTAAAATCTTCCGGATTTAGTTGTTCTGGTGTTATGTCTAATTCACCATCCACTAGTTCAACGTCTTTAAGTTCGTCATCATCTATTTCTGTTATTAACGTATTTGAATTAAGTTCGTTAGATCTTTTTTGTGAAATCTGTCTTAGTATCTCAGCTGTAAGTTCTTTTTGTCCTTCGTTAGTTTCGTTCTCATGTTGTTTTTGTCTCAAAGTCGCAACATCAACAATACTTTTTGATCTCGCTTCCAAAACTTCCTTAGCGATTCTAATGTTTTTTATTCCAGGAGCTTCTCCGTTTTGAAATAGAGCATTAACAAGTAACTCAAATTTATCGTTATTATCCTCTAAAATCTTCATCTCAGATTCTTTTAAAAAGCTATTGTCATTCGTAGTCATAAATATCCTTTTTTATGTAATCAAGAAAAATATTAAGTTTTATATAATTATTGATTAGATAAAGGAGATTTAATGTTTAAATTCTTAAGAAAAAAATTAAATTATAAAACAATAGCTTTAAGTAAGACAAGGATAAGGTCGAGATTTAAAGATATATGTAAGTTAAAATTATTCGTAGAAATATTAATGATAAATTATACATTAGAAAAAGAGTTACATATAAAGGATATGATATACGAAAATGATTCAGAGATATATACAACAATCGAATGGTTAACAGATGACAATAAAGTAATTGACATCGATAATATAATTCAAGGAATTTTACTTAAAATAAAAATCCTATATGAGAATAAAGATAATATAGATGAATTCAGTTTTCTTAATAATGAGTTGAAACCATTCTTTGATCTGTTAGATATAGACAATATAGAGAAAATAAAAATCTAGTTATGTCGTTAAAATTATATTATTATATTATAGTAACGAACTTCACAATAAGGAGAAGTATCATGAAGAAAAAAAACACAGTATCGAGCCATCCAGGTTCGATACTGAGTAAATTATTTCGCAACATTCTAGAGGATTTCAAAATCTTAAACGATTATAGAAATCTTATAGATCGGTACAAACTTAGAAAAGAAGAAGAAGCTAAGATAAAAAACGAGAAGCCCAAATATAAGACTCCTCATAACTTAGCGACAGATATCTTTTCTGACAAATTAAGTGTAGATGGTTTCATCTACTTGGTTAGAGAGCTTTTGAATGTTCCCAGGATTCGTATAACTATAGAACTGGAACATTCAAATAAGAAAATCACGGCCCATAATACAGGGTGGATCAATCTTAATACCTTTAAAAAGGAGAAGAAAAATGTTACCAGAAAACATGAAAAAGGTCCGTCCGGGTCGACCAATAAATAAATACACCGGAGAACCAGTAGCTGTTCTCAGACGAGATGATTCGTATACTGTTGCGAAACCGTCAAAGTTTGAGATATATGATGTAGGTATAAACTACTATCACAATATAGGTGAAGAGTATAATCTTTACGTAAAGTATTCTAATGGTATAGTTATACCAATAGAGTATGTAGAAATGGAAGATACAGGAAATAGAGGTATCTTTATGACAACGAGGTTTGCAGGTATTACTAAAAGATGTAGGCCTGCATCAGAAAATGAAACAGTAGACGCGTTTGTGAAAGCTCTACTAAAAGATGAGTTTCTTAAACATTTCCCAGAATTCAACGATGTAATTGTAGATGAGTTCGTTACAGGGAAAGAAAAAGATCTCACAAGGATTGAAAATTTAAGTTTTGTAAAAAATACAAGAAATATGGACGCTATAAAAGAGTTACAAAAGTTACTTAAAATGTGGCAGTACTACACGCAATATCATTTTCTAGATCATACAGAGTTTGGAGATGCAGATGTCTTGTATTATAAAAATCAAAACGTTATATTCTATTCTGGTGAAGGTAAAGACATTCCTTTTCCACATGAGAAAGATTATGACACAATAGAGTCGGGAGTCGCTATAACAATTCGTAATAGTAAAAATCCTCATAAAACTTACTACGCAAATGTCTTAGGTAACGTAGTATCAATTCCGGTTAAACGAGATGGACACGAAGATGGTGTAACAATAGTTAAAACATTCAAAGGTCAGGAAAAAGTACTTAGATACGACTTAGATGAACTAGAGTCAATAGGTATCTATCAAAATTTTGAGGACGCAGAAGCTAATATAGACAAAGAGTCTAGAGTCAAAATAGCTGAACTTGAGATGAAACAGTCTGTTTCAGAAAACAGCTTCAAATCTAGTGAGATAAAACTAGAACTAGAACGCATGAATATCGAACATACAATGCTTAAGCAGACGTATGAGCATGATAGACTAGAATGGGAAGCTAAAAAAATGCAATTAGAAAAAGAAAAGAAGGAGATAGAAAAAGAACTCGATGAGTTAAAACATAAAAAAGAAATGGAATTACTGATCATGGAGAAAGAGAACGCTGAATTAAAATCTAAGCAAGAACTCATGAAACAAGATCACCAGAGAGAAAAGATGGAAAATGAAAAAACCATATCTCTCTATAAAACAGTAGCGACGGTTATAACAGCCACGTTAACTGTCTTAGGAGCAATATGGAAGTTTTTCTAAGTATTTCATAGTTAATGTGACAACTAAAAGGAGAAATATGTATGATAATTTTGTTCCATCGTCATATCTTCTAAAGGAAGGTTTACATGGTTATGAAAAGACAAAAAGGTTTATCTTTAATATACCAGAGTTTATTATGGTTAAAAGATCATTAAATCTGATAAATTCTGAATTAAGTAAATGTTTTTATGAAATCTTAATAGCATCTAGCGCTTGCGGTAATAATGTAACTAACTTAAAAAGTGAGTTATATACCATATTAGACGATTTAAACATAGATCTTAATACATCAGAATTTTTATATCTTATACGGAATTGTAATTATGTATTTAGTAGTATAGAGTACAGACTTTTTACGTTAGGCAGACAACTTAACCTTTCCGTAGATTATATAATAGACGAGATGTTCTGGACACCAAATAGTTTCATTGGTATTGAGGATTTTATAGATTGTAGTGTTGTTTTTGTCGTAATGGAAAAAACAACAGTGAGATAATAGGAGAGAGATATGAGAACGTCATTTAAAGAAATTTTGAAAAAACACCCAGACACAACAGCGTATGATTTTATTCGCTTTATGAAAAATCATGCTGTAGAACTTTTAAATTCTAGTAAAGATGTTAGAACTAGAACATTGTCTATTGCGTATTTAGCTACAAATACGGTATTCGATTATAAAGACTTGAAAGTAAATGAGATAAAAAAGTTTCTTGAACTAGAAGACTTAGGTATATCTACAGTAGTTGCAGATCTGTCAGAACTTACAAAAAAGGCAAGGTATAATCTACTAGATAATGACGATAGACTTTTGGTTAGAGAATATATTCTGAAGTTATTAACTTTAAATGATATTTTTAAAGGAGATAAATATGAATATACAGATACGAAAATATTTTGACAGACAACCAAAAGTTAATAAGGACGTTATAAACGGATGGGCTACAAAAGAACTCAGAGAAGCTCCAAATTTTTTAGATAGAGTTTTAAAAGGTTCAATGCAGTCTGCCAATCCGAGATTTAAATATCTAGGTATTCGAGAACTTACAGATATAGAGGAGTATTACACGAGAATAGGAAAGATTGTGGATGTTAATATTACTGATACAACAATGTATAAACTTATGTTTGAGTTTGACGGAGAGCCATTAGCTAATACGTACACGTCTTTACCATTTGTCAGACAAGCTGGTATTTTTCATAAGTCTGGTACTGAATACTCAATAGTACCGGTACTTACAGATGATGTAATTACACCAGGGAGAAACAATGTTTTTGTTAAGTTGTTAGGTATAAAACAGTTTTTTTATTCTATTAAAAGAAACCTTATAAAGAATGATAAAGACATATTTACAACTATAATATATTCGAATTCATTGTCAACATCTGTAGATCTTGAAGAGACAAAGACAATAGGTAAAATTATAGCGCCAGCTGTATATTTTATTTTATCTAAATACGGACTTTACGAAACTCTTAAAAAATACGCCAACATTACAGAGAAGGATGATTTTTTACTTTTAAGAGGTGATGTAAACTTAAAGACGTATAAAGATAGATATAATATCTTCAGATCTATAATGAGATTACCTAAAGAAGTTAGAGAGAAAAAGGATATAACTCATGATATTTATTTTCTAGTAGATAAGAAATTCGATAATGAATTTATAGATAATTTGGTATCAGGTATCTTTTACGGGTTTGATATCTTCAGTTATAACGCTAGATTGATTTTTGATGATTTAGAGAGTAATGATATAAAAAACGAAATTAAAAACTGGGCTATTTTGACTGGTCGTTTAGCGTATCGTGATCGATATTCTGTTCAAAAATCTTATGAGTTAATAACAGATAGACATAACCAGATTAAATCGTATCTCGATATTATATCTAAAGAAAGATTAGAAGATAACGATATTTATATTAAATCGTTTTACGAGTTAATAGCTCTATTAATGGTTGAATACGATACATATGTTTTAAAGCATAGCGAACTCAGGAATAATAATCTGAACAGGCATATAGAGGTTAACTACTATATTTTGTTCAGTTTTATTTATGGGATAAATCGTATGATACATGATATAAATAATGCTTGTGAGAAGAAACATCCTAATGCTAGTAATATAACTAAAATAATTAATTCCAAGTTAAATACAAAAACTATATTTGGAATAAACAAAGGAGGTAAAACAAATATATCACTAGCACCTGTAGATAGTACTACAGACAGTATGTTTACTAAGATAACGGGTCTGTTAGAACTTCAAGAAAGAGCGTCAGGTGTTTATAGAGATCCTAATAGTGCTTTTCCGTATAATACGAGAAATATTGGTGCTACAGATTTCTATATAGGTACAATTCTTAATCTTAAGAAAAACGCACCTACAGGCAAATTAGCAATTAATCCATTCGCTAAATTCGATAACATTACTGGCAAACCTATCGTTGATGATAAGGACAGATTAACGTTAGATGTCTTAGATATGATGTTATCCGGAAAAATGATGGATGATACAATATCTGACAACATGATAGAGACAGAGGAGGTTAAGTTGTAGTTATACAGCTTAACTATTATAATTAAACTAAGGAGAAACAATATGAAAAAGAAATTAAATTTTAAGGAATTTATAAAAAGCAAATTAGGTGAAAATTTTACATTTTCAAATGAGTCATTTAAAGTCGTAAAGAATATAAAACATGTGCCATTCGATGCACATGAAGAAGTTATTGAGGTTAACGGAGTAGATATGTATCCTGATAACTACTTATGCTTTGGAGGAGAAATAGCAAGACACTTGTCTCGTGTAGAATTTCAAGATCTTGAGCATCTATGGTTAAACGAAATTGCTGTAGCAAGAGTTAACGGAAGTGAGATTCTATTTGGTTTTAGTGAAGACATACAGAAGAATTTAATCAGACAATTAGATATTGGTGAAGTTATAATAATGAACACTAAACGATTTCTAGTTAATGCTGTTTACTGTATTGACAACAGAATTTCATATAGAATAAAAGATGAAGTATTAGGTTTTTCTAGCATAATATTTGATGATGATCTTAGAAAAATGAATTTTGTTAGTACAGGAGCGTCAGTCCTTCATCACATGTTAAATACTGTACCTTTACCTGTCACTATAAGATCGAATAACACAGTAGAAACTGATCTAATTGTAATAGAAAAAATACTAGACAGTAATTTAGTTATCTATAAGACGTCTACAGGAAAAGTATTGAGAGATATCGACCTAGATTTTATAGATAATGTATTCTATATTAAATATAATGATTTCGATGTCAAATTAAGACAACATAGATCGCGTTCTGAATATATTAGTGATTCTAAAACTAGAGATTTCTATAGATATCTTAAAGAGCAAACTGATAATACTATTTCATCTATTTTATCTCAAACACCGGATTTTTTAAATGAAGAACAGATAAACATGTTTAAGCCTCTTGTTAATGCTACTGAGACAATAGATTTAACACCTCCTGAACGTAAGAGTTTTAGTTTTGGCGATACTATAGTTTTAGGAACAGATTTGATTCTGGATGACGTCGAGTATAAATGTATAGGTATTAAGCACATAAAGTTTATTAACAAACTTATCTATACGTTATATGATAGAAAAACAACTTTACGTGTTGAACAAACGGAAGACTTCTTACTGAATGCCTTTAACTCAGGACGACTACATATAGAGAACAATATATTTAAGATCGAGAATATAGTTTTACCAATAGAGATCGGTCCGGACACAGTTTTCGAAAAAAAGCTAGACGATTTAGGTAATCCTATGTATTCTACTCTGAATAGAGATTATTCGTTACATGAAATAAAAAAATACCTTTGTCCTAATGAGACAAAACAGAATGAAGATTTGAAACATACAATAGGCGATAACGGTCAGCTTCTTAAACTTTTTGATATTATAGATTTACCTATGGGTAGATATACTTGTACAAGCATCACATTTGAAAATGATAAGATTTTTTACTATCTAGACACTCATGATTATGATGATAGTTTTGAGACGAAATTCGATAATGATAGTTTGATTAAATTAGAATACAAAATTGTCGGTAAAACAAGATATGAGCAACTACCGATCAATTCAGAAATTGAATTAAGTGACGGAAAACATATAATTATAGCTATCAATAAAGATTTTACGTATCATTTAGACAACGATTGTTGTTGTAGATTTGATGAGATTCATAATAACGGTTTAGAAGACGTGTTATGTCTTGAGAAATTAACTATAGATAATATTTCTAACGCTAGAAAAATTCTTAAGACAGACGTTCCTATAATTATAGATAAGTTTTCGTCGGATAATGATACGATTTATACTATTGATAATGATTATACTTATAGTAATTGTTATATATTAGAGCATAAAGATAGATGAAAGATGTAAAGATACCCGAACTAGAATATTCCTCATATTCTAGTTCTTCAGAATTGTGGTTATATATAGTAGTTATTTTAATGCTTATATTTATTGCATTATATTTGATTTTTTAGGATTATTTATGAGTGAAGAAAAAAAGTTATATATCGTTTTTACAGGTTTCATAATAATTTTTCTAGGATGTCTATTAAGTGTCAAGATCGTATCGGAAGATTACGAAACAGATTCTAAACGTTATATAGAAAATAATTGTGAATTTGTTAGGAATGAATATGCACTATATAACGACAAGATTTATTTAACTAGAACATTTTTTATATGTGATGGTAAAATAATAGTTGAGGAGAAATAGTTTCATGTTTAATCTTAAAAAAGATTAAACATGTTTGGATGAGCTTTTTTAAGTACAAAGGAGAACATAAAAAATGTACACAAAGTCTTTAAAATGCCTTGAGATAGAAAATAGGTTTGAAAAATTTAAGAATAAACTAGAAAAGTCGGTTTTTGTTAATAGTAATTTGGATAAAATTATTTATGATATTTCAATAAAATGCGATGATAACGATTTAGAATGCTATATAAAGCTATTGTCTTTGGATGACAATAGCAAAATATTAAACTTAATTCTAAAAAGAATTGAAACACATCTTATTGAGTACGAATACTATAGTTTGGATCTTTTAGATATTTATAGTAAATTAAGATCAATAAATTCAGACATGCATGAGGTCTTTAAATTCATACTTGAAAACTATAACTTATCAGACAGTAAAAAACTTGTTCTAGTTTGTTCGTTTTTAATGACATTGTCGTTAGATTTAAGAAGAGATTTTGATAGACTTTATGTTAAACTTATAGGATTTAACATAAGTGCTTTTTACGGTAGAATTTATACGTTCTTAGGGTGTGAAAATTTATATCTATATTTAGGAATAAACGAATTCGTAGCATTACATAGTAAATCTAAAAACTTAATGTTCAATTTCTTAACAGAGGAGTACTATATCTATCTCTTAAGAAGAATACCGTTTAAGATTTTAGAGAAATATGAATTTACTTATTTAGATTTTAAAAACATAGGAATTTCTAGAATAGACGTCTACTTGCAACAGATTAAAATATTTATGACTTTACATAGTTATAAAGATATTGAATTATTAAAAAAAGGAAAATAAATGAAAAATAAAATACTAGTGTTTGAACAATTCTTAATAGATAACGGAGTCAATACGGAATACTTTAAAGAAGAGTGTTTAAAAACTGATGATAAAATTAAGTTCATATTTTGCAATAAAAGTTTATCAGAGTTTTTAACATCGAATGATAAATCTGACTTTATAATTTCTGGATTTGACTGGTCAGACACTAAAGAAGGAAGTACATACTGGGATAATTTAGACAACACGTGGCGTGCGTTAATTGCAAAAAATCCAGACAAAGAAATATATTTCGGTTTTGGAATAGATGTTTGTATAGTTAATTCAAATAAGGATGTAACTTTAAGTCAACCGGTCCGTGAAGAAGAGGCTTCAGATAAAATAGATTCGTTTCAAGAACATTTTGATATTGATTTAGGTATAATTACAAAACTAAATATATATTCTACTGAAACAGATACAAAGTGTGTTGGTAATTACATCGATTATACATGTAATAAACTTAACATAGTGATACCTTCATCCTTAGATAAGGTTAAACGTTTTATGATAGATAGAAGACTATTTGATTTGTCAGATATTGAGTTCGGAATAGAAGGATCTGACACGGTTCTTTTAAGAAAAGAGGACAAAGGTCCGACAGATGAAATAATCTTTAAACATATTTTAAGTTTAGATTATATTTCAAAAGTTGATATATATAAATATATTAAAGATAAAAGTTGTTTACCGGAAGCACACTTCCTTCCTAGAGACATAGGTTATTCTTACCTATTGCATTTATATGACGAACTTAGAGATAAAATATATGTATTCAAACCTGTTGATTTGGCGAACTCAGAAGGAATATTTGTAGGGACTATGGAACGATTAGACGAATTATTAGATGAATTATCAGGGACTGATGATGCAGAAAGTGTTTTGAGTCAGTTCAATGTTCATTACGATAAAGACTATATTAAATCAGTAGTAGACAGTTTTAAATTTAATAACTTCATAATTCAGGAGAAACTTTCTATAAGTAAAGAATATCGTGTCATTATTTTTAAAATAAACGACGAAATAATCATAGAAGAGAGAAATGGTTATAGCGAATTCATAGAAGATAACACTGTAGAGAAAACCCACAATGTTATAAATTCACGAGATATTGATAATGATGTACGTACATTTATTGATAAAATTAGGACGGAAGAGACAGATTTGTTTAACGTTGATCTTCCGGTGTTGTCACTGGATGTAGTGAAAACAACAGACGGTAAGATATATCTAATTGAAGCAAATTCAGGTTTCGGTGTAAATTATCCTATAAATGTTTTAAATAGAATACAAAAATTAACTTCTGCATCTTTATATAAAGTTATCCTAGATAAATTTAATCTAGGTTCTAAAGAAGTTCTAGAAGATTATTGTGTGAAAAACAATATCGACTTATAGGCCGCGTGGTCTATAAGTTTTTTTTTTTTGACTAAGCATAAAAAAAAAAGGATTAGAATGGTAAGTTTACTAAATATAGCACAAACAAATAAAACCATATGTGGATTTGAAGAGATAGATGATATCTTAGAATCAGATATAGATTTCACAAGAAAGATAGAACAGTATGAACCTGTAAGTATTATGCATAAAAGATTAAGTAATCTATTATATAATAAATCAGAAATTATTACAGCTTTAGAAGAATCATATAATGTTATTGATAATGATTATGTCGTTGCGAGTATGGAAGAGAAGTTAGGTGTTATAAAAAAATTATACTTAAAATCTGTAACATATGTTCAGAATTTAATTAATATGTTTAAGAAATGGTTCTATAAGTTTAGAGACGCTTTTGTTGAGAGCGATCTTTATAAGAGAGATTTTTTGTTTATTATGGAGTATCCTGGTCAACCTATCGAATTGAAGAAAGCAGATCTAGACGAATTAAATAAAAAATTTCCTGCACTTGACGTAAGTAGGACAAAACTCGATTTAGACATTTTAAAAGGATTGGAACATTTACATATAGAACAAGAGTTCAAAAAAGGTGATAACAAAATAAGTGACTTAGATTTTATAGATAAAGACGTTATAGATAAAGCTAAAACAGAACTCGAAAAAAACAGAAAAGATGGTAAATATGGAAATAAGTTTACGTCTAAAGCCAAAATAGACCTAGTCTTTTCAACACTTAAATATGGTAGATTTTCAATAACAGAAAAAATTAATGATAAAGTTTACAGTAAATTTGTTAAGATAGATTATAAGCCTATAGGTACAGCAGTAACAATATTTCATGAAGCAAATCTTGTTAAACTTTTCGATAAAGTAGAAGAGGACGATAAAAAAGGAGTATATAAAAAAATATATAATATCGCTTATGACAGAAATAATCACATTTTAAAAGAGATGAGAAAACTCATAGATAAAGACGATTTTACAGATGACGATAAAATCGAACTAGCCGTCTTAAAAGAAAATGTTAAAAACGGTTATATAATAGTTAGAGATTATTTACAATTAACGAAAGATATACGTGAATATATAAAAGAGAAAGACAAACTTTATGATGAGAGTAAATCTAATAGTAGGTCAAATAAGAAACAATCGGATAGTGAGGTTATTGATACAGAAATTATTGACGATAAAGACGATAATAAATCTAGTAATGA
>Ga0256828_1000383_pt1 | contig 30004 bp, 43 predicted proteins | sample CV88metaG_FD_185993 | JGI IMG/M metagenome (GOLD analysis project Ga0256828, IMG submission 185993) | Hydrothermal vent microbial communities from East Pacific Rise, Pacific Ocean - CV88 | ecosystem: Environmental > Aquatic > Marine > Hydrothermal vents | place: Pacific Ocean: East Pacific Rise...
CTGTTATTTGGATTTCTCCTGCTGTTGCTGTATATACAAGATTACAGTTATTATCCATCGTAGTAGTTCCTCTTCCTTCTGCTCTATTTACCTTGTCTGTCAAAGTAAGTGAAGCTTGTAAAGAAGTAAATAATGACAATGCTAATATTATTTTGGTTTTATACTTCATCTGCACTTTATCCTATTTTTCTTTTAATTATAATTTTTTTTGTAAAAAAAGAACTTTATTTTTATACTTTAGATATATTATTTAAAGGTTTTTACATGTTTGATTTAATATCTGATATACATATTGATAAAACTTATGATTTATATAGTTATTCTTTATCATTATCAATTCCATTTTATTTGAAAAATCAAGAAAATAATTATTTAATTATTGCTGGTGATGTTTCTAATGATTTATTTCATATTAAAATATTTTTAGAACAAGCTTCAAAACAATATAAAAAAGTTTTTTATGTTATTGGAAATCATGAATTTCATTTAATTAATAATGAATATTTCGAATATGAAACTTCTTATGAAAAATATGATAAAATCAAAAATTTGGATTTTCCTAATGTTTTTGTTTTAGATGGTGATGTTATTGAAGTTGATAGTATTAAAATTGGTGGAGCTATGGGATGGTATGATGCTTCTTATGTTTTTTATAATTTAAATACTTATAATACAAAAGATAAAAAATATATTTTAAATTTATGGAATAATTTTTTGGATTCTAAAAAAATCAAAGGTTTTGAAGATTTTTATAAAATCTTTAATATAGAAATTAAAAAAATCAAAAAAATATCATCTGAAGCTAATATTATTATTTCACATTTTATGCCTTTAATAAAACCTTCTTTTATACAACCTTTTTTTCGAGATAATGATACGACTGGCTTTTATTGTTTTAATGGAGAAGAATTTCTTTTTAATGATAATGTCAAAGTTTGGATTTATGGTCATATTCATGATATTAATGGTAACTTTTTTTTATATGACAAAGATATAATTAATGCTTTTCCTTATTTAAAAAATAATCAAATATTTATGAAAGAAATCACAAAAGATATGATTTTTTAATGTTTTTTGATATAATTTCCTCATGATATTCCATTTAAAGGTTTTTAATGTTAATAATTAATACTGGTTGCACTTTTAATAAAGTTTATAATAAATTAAGTGGAAATTTAGATATTCCTATTAATAATAATGATGCTATTCTTCATATTCTTTCTAATTCAAGTTGTGGTAATAATTTTTTTTCTAATTATAATTTAACCTCGATTATATCAAAAGACTCATTGGAATTTACTCAATCTGATAGACAACTTTTGCTTGATACTATTTTAAATAGTAATGAAACTGACATTATTATTGTTCATGGAACTGATACTATGTATAAAAGTGCTCTTTTTTTAAGTAAAGATAAAAATATTTTGGACAAAAAAATTATTTTTGTTGGTTCTATGAAACCTTTTTGTATTGATAATATTGAAGCTACTTTTAATTTTGCTATGGCATTGGGTTATATTAAAAATATGGATAATAATATTGCTGTTTCTATGAATGGTCATATTGGTAGTTTTAAAAATGTGTTAAAAAATAAAATTGAAGGTTTTTTTGAATTTAATTTATTAGATTGATATTTTAATTAAAGTATAAAAAGGTGATTTATGGGAAAATTAATTTTTGAGTATTCTTCTATGAATGCTGGAAAAAGCACTAAGTTATTACAGACTGCTTTCAATTATGAAAGTAATGATATAAATGTTTTATTATTAAAGCCTTCTATTGATGATAGAGATGGAGAATTTATATCTTCTCGAATAGGTTTAAAAAATAAATGTTTTTTATTAAATGAGAATGATAGTATTGTTTCTTTATATTCTAATTATATACAAGATAATAATATTAAAATTATTTTAGTTGATGAAGCTCAATTTTTATCTTCTTCACAAGTTTATGAATTAAGAAATTTAACTATTGATTTAGATTTAACTATTATTTGTTATGGTCTTAGAACAACCTTTCAAGGAAAACCTTTTGAAGCATCTGGTATTTTATTAGCCTTATCAGATAAGTTGGTTGAGAATATTACTATCTGTACTTTATGTCCAAAAGAACATCCAAGTAAAGCTACTATGAATTTAAAAGTTAATTCTGATGGTTCTTATACAAAGAATTTTAATGATTCTATTATTGATACTGGCTTTGAGGATAAATATAAAAGTGTTTGTTATAAACATTGGTATTTGGCTACTATCTAATTTTTTCTTTTTAATCTCTTTTTAAGTTAATTTTTGTATAATATTATTTATTAATTTAATTAAAAGAATAATATATTGGATTTATAGGTGCTTTTTTTACTACACTTGCTACACTTCCTCAATTGTTGGCAATTTATAAAACAAAAAATGTTGAAGGCATTTCTTTAAATATGTTTTTAATGTTAAGTATTGGTGTATTATTATGGCTTTTATATGGGATATTAAAGTCTGATATAGTTTTAATTATAGCAAATGTCATAACTTCCATTTTATTATTTATAAATATTGTATTGGTTGTTAAATATCAAAAAAAAATTAAAAATTAGGAATATTAATGAAAAATAATAAATTAGAAATTTCAAATTATTGGGATGATTTTCAAATACGTGTAAATGATACTATTGATACTTTAAATGCTGGTAAATTACCTTCGCTACAACGATTAACTGTTCATATTACTGAAAGTTGTAATATGAAATGTGGTTATTGTAATATGCATTTTCAAAGTAAAGAAATTGATTTTAAATTACTTAAAAAAATTATTGATGATTATTCTGATATGAATGGAAAAACTATTCATTTTACTGGTGGTGAGCCTACTGTTTATAAATATTTTGAAGAAGCTTGTGCTTATGCAAAATCAAAAGGATTAACAGTTACGAGTAATACTAATGGTTTAAAAAGAGTTGATACTTCTAATATTGATAAATTCAAAACTTCTTTTGATACTTGTTATTCAGATAAATTTGATAAAATGGTTGGGACAAAAAGTTTTGATAAAGTTGTTGAAAATATGAAGATTTATTCAAAAGAACTTGATAAAAAAATGATTTCTATTACTGCTGTTCTTAATAAAAATACGTATAAAGATATGTTAGCTTTAGTCCAATTTGTAGAAGAAAATTTTAATGTTTATAATCTTTATTTTAGTAATTATAAAGGTAATGACCCTGAATATGCTTTTACTGATGATGAAATTGATGATATGTTTGAAAATTATATTCCAGCAGTATTAGATTTTTTTAAAAAAACTGGAAATACTTATTCTCATAAACAACTTGAATTATATAAACCACATGATTTTGTGAATAAAAAAGAAAGATTTGAAATTAATAAAACATTACCTTGCACAATTCAATTATCAGAAATGACTATTGATATTGATGGAAATTGTCATAATTGCTCTCATTTATTTAGAGATGGAGTTAGACCTGATGAAAATATTAATGTTAATAATATGTCTTTAAAAGATTGTTTTCATAAAATTAAATCTAATTTAGGTGGCAATTATACTTGTTTAGATGATTTTTGTTTAAGTGGATGTAATACTAATTTAATTGGATTTAATCAAACAGTTGCTAATGGTGATAAATTCGATTTATAATATTTTATTATTAATAGCTTTTAAATTTAAAAGCTATTTAATATGTTTATTTAATCCTGGTTTCCCTCTGAATACTTCATGACAAGATATACATCCATTAGCAATAGGTGTTATATAATTTGAAGCTTCTAATATATCTCCTCTATCAGTAGCCTTAGCAAATTTAATCGCATTTCCTTCTACTTGTGCATTCGTAGCATCTAACCCACTTAACATCTCATCATTAATATCTTCTAATTTTAAATATGATATTAACCCACCTCTTGGTATTCTATGATTTGCTAATCTTCTGGCAGCATCTCCTGCCATTTCTGGATTATCCATCATTAAAGCACTTACCATTGTTTCAAATTCTTGTGATACTTCTTGCATAACTTGTCTTAATGTTGCTTTTTGTGAATGTCTATCATGATGTCTATATATATTTAATAGTGTTTTCTTTGTAGAAGGTGATAAAGAATTTATTTTTTCTTTTAATTCTTTATCTAAATATGTCATTGATTGTTTTATATATGTTTTTGCTTCATCTATTGATAATTTTGGAGCTGTATCGGAATCAACTTCTATAACACCTAATGAAATGACTTCACTTGCATTAAGTGTTAAAGTTACTGTCAATATACCTATAAGTTTTTTAATTTGTTGTTTCATTCGTTTGTTTTTTATTTACTATTTCTTCATATTTTTTTAGAAGAGGACTATTATCTTGTTTTAATACTTCTCCAAGTCTTTCTCTTCTTTCTTTGAATTCTTCTGTTAAATATTTTTCTTCTACAAATTTTTTAATTGGTTCTGTTTCTAATAATAAATTTAACACTTCTTCACTTTGAGTTTTATTTAAAAATGCTGTTTCTAATAAGTCTATCAAATTTTTATCTGGATGTTCTTTAAATTCATTAAAATCTTTAAGAAAATCTTTAAGTATTTCTACATTTCCATATTTTGTCCCAATTAACAGAATATCAAATGGATAAATTATTAAATTTTCTCCAAATACTTCTATTAATATTTTAAACCCTTCGTTATTTCTTCCTTGAACTAATTTAGTTATTATTGTACTAATAAATTCATTATTTTGTGCTATTTGTTTTTTTGTTTCTTCTGTTGGTGCTAACCCTTCTAAAATATTTTTAAAAACATCATTTTTACATATTAGGGCTGTTGTTCCTGCCAAAATAGGTGCATATAAATTATCACTTTCAAATTCTTTTATTCTTTCATTTCCGAAACTTGTTAATAGAGAGGCTACTATTATTGTTTTTGTTAATTCTTCTCCACCTGTTTCTTCATCTTTCATTTTAAGTGATTTATGGTCAATTATATAATACAAAATATTTCTAATTTTTTCGATTCTTTCTTTTCCAAAAACTAAATATTCTTCATCTAATATTTGATATAATGATTTTAACAAAGCATTATTTAAGTATGAAATATCTTCATTTGAATTTTCTTTAAAATATTTAATAAATTTTTCGTCTTCTCCTTCATATATATATTCTACTAATTCTTTTAATTTTTCTTCTGTCATTTTTATTCCTTATATTTTTTTTTATTATATCATACTTTTTTGTTTATTACAATTCTTTTAATTTAAATTTTATTGTATCTTGAAAAATATATGGCAATGATTCTTTTATTTCTCTTTTATATTTCTGCATTAATTCTCGAAATTCATTTTTTTTCATTTCTTTTATAATTTTCATCTTTATTTCGTTTGACATCATAAATGTATTCATTACATCTTCTTTTGTTGTTTGGTCATTTATATATTCTCTACTCTTTTTAATTTCTTCTTCTAATGCTTTCCTTAATTCTTCTTGTTTATTTAGGAATTCTATAAATATCAAATCGCTTATTCCTATTGTATTTAAATATATTTTTAATGGGTCTTTTATATTTGGATTTTCTTTTGCTTTTTTATTCATTTTTTGGGCAACTGTTTCTATCATTACTCTATATATACTTATTACTTTTGTTTTTTCTTCTTTTTCTAATTTATTTATCCAATTCATTTTTTCATTTGTTTCATTTATTAATTTTACTGCTGGTTGTTTTTTAATGTTTTTTATTTTTTCAGTTTTGTTTATTATTTCTTCTTTTGCGTTGCTTTGAGTTATTATTAACAATGTTGTTGTTAATCCTATTATAATTTTTTTCATTTGTTGTATACCTCTTTCATAAATTGTGTTATCTCTTTATTATTTAATTTTCTAACTGTTATTTCTTCTTTTATTTTTTTTATGATTTTGAATGTTGAATAGATGTCACTTTCTTTTATTGCTATTAATTTATTTGTTCTATTAGTTGGTATTTGTTTAATTGTTTTTTCCACCTCTAATATTCTTTTATAAAAATCCTTTCCTGAAATACTTTTATTTAAATAAAATTCTGAAATTATTATTTCTTGATTTAATAATTTAATTAATTTTTCATTTTTTGTAATTATTTTAAATATAGAGTTATATTTAATTGTTTCTTTTGCTAAATAATCTAATGATTTTATAATATCATTTTTATTATTTTCTTTAAGATTTTTTGTTATTTCATACTCTGTGAATTTTTTTAACACTAATACTACTTGTGTATTTTCTTCTATTGATATTTCATTTATCCATTGAGTTCGGTTTAATAATAATGTTTCATACTCTATCTGTTTAATTGGTTCTTTATATTCTATTATATCAATTGCATTTAATAGACTACTTAATAACAATATAATGTATGTAAATTTCTTCATTTTTTTCCTTTCTTCATATTATATTGCTTTTATTCTTTTTTTTCCTTAGTTTTTAATACTTTTTTTAATTGAGTTATCGACAACGAATAATATGATGTTTCATTTGTTTTTCCTTTCCATACTTTCCCTTCATTTTTTATATAATTTTTGAAATCATTACTATTTAGATATTTTAATACTTTTTGTTTATCTTTTTGCTCTATTTCTAATAAAAATCCTGATGAAAACAAAAATGGTTTTTTTAACTCTTGTATATTTATACTAAAAAAATTATATTCATTTGAAATTATCCCTGGTATTACTATTAATTCTGTTTTTTCATTGTATTTATTTATTCCTTGTTTTCTTCCATATGCATACCACGCTTCATATTTGTCTGTTTTACCTTTATCTCTTTTTTTTAATTCTTCTTTTTCTTTTTTTAAATATTCTAATGTTTTTCTATCTAATTCTTTTTCTTTTTTTATTTGAAATTTATTATTTATTTTATTTAATTTATATGGAAAAATAATTGATTTTTCTTGTTTAAAAAAATCTTCTTTCTTTTTTATCTTGCTTATTTTATAAAATGTAATTACATCTTTATTATTTTTATTTAAATTATGTTCTATGAAAATTTTGTCTCTTGAGGTGCAGATTGGTGTATGAAATTTAATCCAATCTATCTCTATGCCTTTTTCTTTTTTATTAAAAGACCATCTTTTATCTTCCAATTTATCTTTTAAAAATTTAATTTCATCTTTTTTTATATCTTCTTTATATATAATTTCTTTTTTTTCTTCTTTTTTATTTACATATAATATTGATGTATATGTATCTGCTGTTTTGAATATTTGTTTTTGTTTAAAATCTATGATTTCTATTATATTTTTTTTGATTTTTTTTCTTAGATTTTCTCCACTTATACTATATATCCAACTATTTGGTGTTATAAATATAAATCTGTTGCTATATTTATATGCATATTCTATAAAAGCATAATATAAATCTATATTCCCTTTTTCACAACTTTTATATTGTAATCTTAATTTATTTAAAGAATTTTTATTTATGTTTCTTATATTTACATATGGGGGATTTCCAATAATAATATCATATTTAATATCTATTTTTTTATTTAATGTATCTCCTATTTCTATATTTATTATTTCTTCTTTTTTTAAAATTACTCCTTTTTTTTTAAAAAATATTTGTATTATTTCTTTGATTTCTTCTATTGTTTGTTTTTCTATATCTTGCATATATATTTTTGTTAAAAAATATTCTTTTAGTTCATTTGATGTCAAATTATATTTATTTTCAATGTATTCTAATATTCCAAATATAAATATCCCATGACCTACTGCTGGTTCAAAAATTGTTTCTTCTATTTTGGGTTTTATTTTTTCTATCATATAATTTACTATATACTTTGGTGTATAAATTATTCCATTTTCTTTTATTTCTTTTGAAGTAAAATTATTTTTATCAAAGAAGTGTATTAATTCTTCAATAGATATTTTATTTAATTTATATTCTTTTATTTTATTTTTCATTAGATACCTTTATTTAAGAAAAAATTTTAATTTATTTTGGATTTTTAATAATATATAGTTATATTATATATTGTAGTTTCAGTTTTTTTGAGTTTTTTGAAAGTTTATGTTAATTGATGACATTCGCTTTAAATAGCGATGTCTCAATTTTTAAGGTTTCTCATATTTACTTGTTGATTTTTTTCCTTGTGCTTGTTCTCTTGCTGCTTTTTTTTCTATCATTAATTGTTTAAATTCTTCTTGAGTATATTTTTTTCCTTCCCATTCTATTGTGCCATTTCCTCCACTTGTCGCACTTCCGCCCCATCTATATTCAGATGTTTCCGAACCTCTTCTTGCAACTTCTGAATAATTTCTTTCTATTTCTTCTTGTCTTTTTGCATTTAATTTTTCTTGTTGTTCATCACTCATTAATTCATAGTAATCATCTGTTGTTACTATTACATTTTCTATATGTTGCTGTTTTTGATTTGATGTAACAAGTTTTTCTTCACCATATACTTTTTTAATTCTTTCTGTTTTTTCTTCATAATTTTTTATTGGATTTGTATTTATTGTTGCTTTTATTTCTTCCATTACCATTTTTTTTATTTCTATTAAATCTTTTTCATTCATAGTTGAAGCTTTAAGTTCTTCATAAATATTTACAAGCAATTGTTTTTTTGTTTCTTTTGCCATTGTTGTATCTTCTTTATAAGATGTTATAACTTGAATAAATGATTCTTTTTCTGTCATATTTTTACCCTCTTAAAGTTTTGAGTTTCTTTTTGTATTTTTTTATTATAATATTTTTATATATTTTCTATTTTAAAGTGAGTTTTTATGAAATTTCTTTTTTTACCAAGGCATACTGCTCTTACTAAACAAAATATTTCTAATTTGACATTAGATATTTTACAAATGATTTATTATTATAAATTTGAAGCTATTTCTGATACTCTTCGAGAAATTCTTTCTGAAGATGAAATTAATTCATTAAGAGATGATTATGATATACATATTAGAGATTTAAATTTTATTATAAATTTACTTACTAAACTTGGTTATTCTAAACTTAATAGAAATGAAAAACTTGCTTTGGAAGACCATATTCATGAAGCAATGGTTTATGAAATGAATTTTTTTGATAAAAATACTGAAATTAAAGATTTTGATGCAATGAAATCTTGGAGTGAATTTGCACTTTCAAAATATTTTAAAAATGAAGCTTTTATTTAAGCAAGTTTAAAGCTTTATTATGTTAATATTATTTATATAAGTATAAATATATATAAAGGTTTTAAACTATGCATTTTATTCCATTAGATTTTATTTCAGACACAAATCAAACAAATGAAAAAAATAGAATTATAAATATGTCTGTAAATTTATGTCAAATTAAATTTTATTATGAACAACAATTATTAAATTTACACAATAAAGTTTCTAATTTAAAAAATTTAGATACTCTTCGTGAGGTTTATCAAAATTCAATTGATGAAATTGATTCTTATCTTAAAGCTTTAAGATATTTTCAATTTAATCCATTAAATGATGATTTTAATTTAGTTTTGGAATTTTATCAATATAAAACTTCTGAATTTGAAAATATTGAAATTGATAATTTTGATGAATTTAGAAAATGGATTTATAATGGTGAATTCGCTTTTGATTAATTTTAAGGTTTTTTAATGTTACGATTTTTTTTAATTTTCTTTTTAATTTTCTTTTTAATTTTTTTTACTTGGAGTTTAATTAATTCTCATTTTAAATTGGAACATAGATTTTTTATTATTTTTTTAGTTTCTTTTTTTAGTTCTTTATTTTTAATAATTCTTTATTTTGTCTTAAGTTCTTTATTAATTATTACTTTTTAATCTCTTATTAATCTTTGTTTTGATATAATAATATATATATATTCAAAACAAGGATTTACTTATGAAATACTTTTTTTTATCTTTTATTCTTCTTTTTCAAATCTCTTTAAGTGCTTCAGACTATACTTACACTCAAGATAGATTTTACGGAAATTATTCCGATGATACTTATTATGATGATTTTAATGGTGCTAATTATGGCTTAGTTCCTGCTTCTTATGTGCTTACTGATTTTTTCTTTAATAATCACCCTGTTTATTCTTTTGATGGTGGGTTTTATATTAGAAGAAATGGTTTATTTCAATTTGTAACTCTTAATCAATGGGAACTTTTTAAACCTACTCATCGTTATATTAATGGTCATAGAGTTTTTAAACATCGTGGTCATTTTTTTATTAGAAAACATGGTCGTTTTATTCCATTAGAAAGACATGTTGAAGTAATTACTTATGAACCTACTACTTATTATTATAATTCTTATCCTGTTTATATGCATAATGGTGATTATTATTATTTACAACGTGGTAAATATTATAAATTTCATCGACCAGCTTCACACAAAATTTATAATAGACCTATTATTCGTGAAAGACATATAGTTCCGTCTAATAGAAAAAAAGTTAAAAGAAAAGAACTTTATAATAATTCTGATGCTTCATATAGAAGAAATGATATTTCTTCTGGTTCATATTCAAATTATAAAAGAGTTTTTTAACTCTTTTTTTTAATTATTTACTATTTTTTTTAAAATAATTAATTTTTTATTTTTTTATTTGTATAATTCTTAATATTTTTTTAAGGATTATTACATGGGAATAAGTAAAGATATTTTAAAATCTATTGATTTTGACAGTTTAATTGAATTATTAGTTGAAGAAGGTTTAGATATTGAAACTGTTATTAGTGAGTTTGAATTAGATGATGAAGTTGAAGTTGAAGATTTAATTGACGAATTAGAAAAAAATGATGTCTTACAATGTTCTGAATGTGAATCTTTTGATTATTCTGATAATTTTGTAAAAGGTTTAGAATTTAATGTTTGTGTAGAATGTAATGATAGCACAATGTCTTCTTTTGTATCTAATGATGATTTTTAAAAAAGATTAAAAATCATTAGTTTATTATTTTCAAACTTTCTTTTTTTGTTTTTTGCTTTTTTGGCTTCTTTTTAATTGTATTATTTAATTCATCGAATGAATTATATTTAATAAATTTTGTTGCTTTTTCTTTATACAATTTTTCTCTTTTATCATATTGTGCTTCTACCTTTTCTTTGTCTTTTTCAAATAAAATTCGTCTGTTTTGATTTTCTTTTAAATGTAATTTTGTTTGTAATTCTTTAATTATATTTAACCATAGCTCTTTTGATGGTTTTAAATAAATAATATCTGCTTTCTCTTTTATTTTTTCAAAATTATAATATGTCCCAAAATATCCCCCTGTTGCTATTACTACATTTTCTTCTTCTATTAATTTTTCAAATGTTTTTTCAAACATCATTGATATTTCTTCTTTTGTAAGTTTTTTATATGCTTCATTTATTGTTTCTCCATAACCTTTCTTGAGAATTTCTTTTTCTGTTTCTATATCTAAATCATAAAAAGTTTTTCCTTCTATCTTTGCTATCTTTTTCCCATATGTACTTTTTCCTGATGCTGTTTCTCCTATCAATATTTTATTTCTCATTTTTTCCTTTTTATTTTTATTATAGTTTATTTGAATTTTTCTTTTTTTAAATACTTTTCTTTTATAATTATATATAAAAACAAAGGATGTTTTTATGACTGTTCAAGAAACTTTTGCTTATCTTTTAATTACTGAACCTTATAATTATAAAAATAATATTGATGTTATGTTAAATTTATTATTTGGTGGTAGAAATGATGTTGATTGGGATGATAATGGTAATTTGTCGTTTTATCGCTTACCTTTTGATACTTTTAATTTTGATACTTTAAAATCTTTTTCTATTAAAAATTTTGAAAATTATGATTTTGATGATGATTATAAAATATTTTTAACACATCTAATTGACAATGCTTTATATAATTCTTCTTTACCTTTTGTATATAATTTCCATTCTATTAGATTACCTATTACTTTAAATATTAATGATTTAAATTCTTTACATTTTAATATTTCTTCTTTGCCTGAAAATATTTCGAATGAATGGTTTTTTATTATTAAGGACTTTGTTTCTTTATTAAAACAACGATATACTTTTTTTGTTTCTAATAGTTATAAAAATGATAGAAAACTTCTTGCTGATAGTTTGTATTTTATTGCTCAAATTGAAAATAGATTAAATGAAATAGAAGCTTTTAAAAGTAAAAAATTAAATTATGATGAATTCTTTGCTTGTAAAACTCTTAAAGATTTCTCTTCTAAAAAAATTAATAGTTGATTTTTCACTATTAATTTTTATTTTGTTAAAAATTTTATAAAATCTTTAAATTTATTTTGAAGTTTATTTTTTTCCCTGTAATCCACTCCATTTATATCTTCACAGAAATTTTCTATTACTTCATATTCTAATTCTATATTATTTGAATATTCCTTATAAGTTTCTTCTTTTATAAATAAATATTGTTTTTTTAATAATGGATGTTTTAAATATTTAAAATATATTGAAATTTCTTCATTTGTAAAATTATTTTTTGATTTATTTTTTTCTATTTCTTTACTTTCTATATCATTTATTTTTTGAAAAAATTTGTTTGTTTTTTGATTTCTTTCTTTTCTTCTATTTATAAATATTTGTTTAAGTTTCTTTTTACATTCTTCTATATTCATATTATATATCCTTTCATTTGTTATATATTTTTTAATTATAATTTATTTAATTAAAATTATTAAAATATTGCTATCCTTTTACTTATTTGATATAATATTTTTAAATTAATTTAAAAGGATATTATTGTGAAAATAATACAAAGTAATAAGAAAAAAGTTAATGTTAAATTTAATAAAAAATCAAATGATATTAAAATTTCTGATAAAAAAATCATTGTTGGCATAAAATCTATTAAGAAACCTTCTGAATGGAGAGAATTAGGATTTAAACTTATTCAACAAATGATTTCTAATAAATTTAAAAATCCTGTTATTCCTGTCCCTTTAAATTCTAAAGAATTTATTGAAGGTTTATATTTAGGTGCTTATAAATTTGATAAATATAAAAGTAATCCTTCTAAAGATATAATTAAAAAAGTTGTTTTAAGTAATAATAAAGATGATTTGACTTTTGTTATTGATAAAGCCAAAACTATTACTTCTGCTCAATGTTTAACTCGTAATTGGGTTAATACTTCCCCTGAAGATGCTAATTCTTCTTCTATTTCTGATGCTGTTATTAAATCTTTTAAAGATAGTAAAAATGTTTCTGTTAAAATTTATAATGAGAAAAAACTTAAAAAATTAAATATGAGAGGGCATTTAGCTGTTAATAGAGCAAGTCGTCATGAAGCTAAAACCATTAAATTAACTTACACTCCTTCTAAAAAACCTAAAAAAACTATTCTTTTAGTTGGTAAAGGATTAACTTATGATAGTGGTGGTTTAAGTATTAAACCTGGTAATCATATGGTTACTATGAAGGCTGATAAAGCTGGTGCTATGACTATTTGGGGAATTATTAAAGCTTTAGAAACTCTTGGTTCTGATTATAAAGTTGTGGCTTATATGGCTCTTGCTGAAAATATGATTGATGGTTCTGCTTATAAACCTGATGATGTTATAACTATGAAAAATGGTAAAACTGTTCATATTAAAAATACTGATGCAGAAGGTCGTGTTGTTTTATTTGATAATATCACTTTAGCTGAAGAAGAAAATAAAGGTTTTGATGAACTTTATACTTTTGCTACTTTAACTGGGGCAGCTGTTTTCCAATTTGGAAATGAGGCGACTGGTATGGTTGGATTTAATGATAAAATGAAAAAACATATTAAAAAGGTAGGTTTAAAAGAAGGAGAAATCTTTATGAATGCTGAATTTCATAAATATATGTTGAATGGTGTTGATGATGACCTTGCTGATTTAACTAATACTGGAACTCCTGGCATGGGTTGTCAAAAAGCTGGTTTGTTTCTTACAAATTCTTTAAAAAAGAAAAATGTTAAAAAGTATTTACACTTAGATATTGCTGGTCCTGCTTTTATAGAAGCACCTTTTGGAACAAATCAAAAAGGTGGAACTGGTTTTGGTGTTAGAACTTTTGTTAATTTTCTTTCAAAAAAATAGTTTAAAATTTGAATTATGTTGCATAAAAATCTATCTACTATTAAAGAAGAAACTTTATTAGTTATTAATTATTTTGATGCTATTCTTATAGACGAGTTAGATATGTTATACATATCTTTCTCTGAAACTATTTATTTATTTATTTAAACATATTTTTTCTCATTATTTTGGGGATTATGTTGATAGTTTATCTTTTGATGAAACTATTTCTTATATTTCTAATAATTCTCAATTATATATGAATAATGATAAATTATATATTTCTTGTGATTATATCTTAGAATTAGTCGATATATTATTTCCTTCTAATTAATTAGTTCTGTTATTTTTTAATATTTAATATTTTTATAAGATTTAAAATTGTATTATTTTTTATTAATTTATTAAAGGTTATTGTTATGCATACTATTCAAGATATTTTGGTTGATAATTTAAAAGGAATGGGATATAAAATCCTTATAAATAAACATAATACTATTATTGGGGTTATTGGCAATGGTAATACTCGTTCTTTTATTAAAATGAATTATAATCCTATAACATTTGAGGTTGAACAAGATTTCTTATATTCTGAAAAACGATTTTTTCCTTCTGAATCAAAAAGTTTTTTTAAAAAAAGAACTATTTGATTTTATAAATTTTTATAAATCACTTTTTGTTTTTTGGCTTCTTTTAGTTTTTTTATACTACTTACATTTAGTGTAAAATCTTCTTTTATTTTTATTAATAATTTATTTATAATAAAATGAATTGTTGTCCCACCTGGTATTGCTCCTGCTACTATAATTGTTTCCATCATTTTTATAATATCTATTATTTGTTCTTTTATAAATTTTTTTTCTTCTTCTTTTTTATTTAGTTTTAATATCAAACTGAACATTTTTATTGTTTCGTCTTTTTCCATTTTTAATACTTCTTTATAAAATTCTTTTAATTCTTTAAAGTCATTTATTTTATTTTTTATTCTTTTTATAATTGAATTATTATGTTCTTTAAGTTTATTTATATATATTTCTTCTATAAATTTATTATGTCCTTCTTCTATTTTTATCATTTCTTTTGAATTTTCTATTATTAACTCTTTTTGTTCTTCTGGAATTCCTTTCGGTTCTAATAAAAACATTTGAAGCCCTATTAGTATATACATCTCTTGTTGTAGTTTTTTAATTTTTGTTTTTTTTCCAAATTTTATTATTTGATTTTCGTATTTTCTTTTCCACATTTTTTATTTCTCTTTTCTTTTCTCTTTCTTTGCTTTTTCATATGCTTTTTTACTAAATATTTTTTTCGCTTCATTCAATATTTTTGATACATATGAAACCTCTTTTTTTTCTGGTTTCTTTTTATATGCAATTCCTAATTCTTTTCTAATTAATTTAATTTGATTTTTATAATTAAATTCATCCTCATTTACATTTAAATAAGAATCATTCATTTTTGTTACTATTTCCTCTATTGTATCTTTTTTATTTACTTTTGCTACTTTTATATGAAAATTCCTATTTGTAACTGATATAACTCTGTTTCCAAGTGCATGATTTACTTCGCTTATAAAATGGTCTGAATGTAAAAATTCATTAAATAGTCTAAAACTTCTTTCGTTATCAAATAATAATGTTTTTTTTCCAAATCCTTGTGATGTTGCAAATGCATAACTATGTTTTTTTATTATTGAAATCATTACTTTTTCAAATTCGTTTATACTTATCTCTCCTTGTTCTTTTAAATCATTGTAATTTAAATTTATTATCCATAATGGTATATTACTTCTATTTACTTCTATTTTTTCTTCGTATTTTTTATATTTTTCTCTTACTTCTTTTACTTGTTTTTTTAGATTTATACTATTTTCTATATCATTTTGTTTATGCAATAATCTTTCTATTTCTTGTATTAATTCTATTCTATCTTCAAAATTTTCAAAGTTTTTATTCAAAATTTTTTCTATTTGAGATATAACTTGTGTTTTAAATGTTTTTTTTTCTATTATTTCTGTTAATTTAAAAAAATATTCTATTACATCATTATTAAATCCATTTCTGTTAAATTCTTTTGCTTTATGTATTAACATTTCATATGCTATTAAATATTCTTTTTTTGCCTCATTATCTTTAAAGTCGAAATTTTCATAATCCATTACTTCTTTTATTTCTTCTATTTTTATCTCTTTTTGGTTACTTCCATTTAATAATTGAAATTCTTTATATAGTTTTTGATATTTATTTTTATCAAAATTTATTGATGCTCCATTTATTTCGTTTGAAACATATGTAATTATATTCTTTTCTATATTATTTATTTTTTCTAATACTTTTATTTCTTCTTCTTTAAATAAATATTTATTTAAATCATAATTTCCTATTATATATTCTATCCCTTTTTCTTTATACTCATTTTTTAATTTCTCATTCTCTGTTTTTTCTATTCTATTTTTGATTTTTCTTATCTCTTTTTTTATATCAAATAAAAGCTCAAATAAATTTTCATCTTTTAATTCAAATATATCTGTTTCTTCTATTGCTTTTATTATTCCTTTTTCTTCATATTTTTTTAGAAAAATTATATTATCATCATGTTTTATACTCATTTTTTACCTTTTATATTTTATGGAATCTTTTCTTTTTTATTTGTGGTTCTTCTTCTTTTTTATTTCCTGATGCTCTTGCTTCTGCTAATGCTCTTTTAAATTCATAATAGTTATCTGTTCTACTATTTATTATTAGTTCATTATGTTCTATTTCTTTTTCTAAAAAATATATATTTCTTTTTAAGTCTCCTATTTCTTTTTCATATTTCCCCATTGTTTTTTGTGCTGGGTCTTTTTCATATTTTTCTTTTTCTTTTTCTAATATTTCTTTTTCTTTTTTTAATGCTATTGTGTCTTGTAATAATTCGTCATTTTCTATATCTTCTTGTAATTGTAAAAAATCTTTCATTGCTTTTGTTTTTTCAGAATTTTCTATTTCTGTAAATATCATATCTAAATCTGAATAAAATGCTTCTTCTCCATTTTTTAATGATTCTCTCATTCTTTTATGAAAATATTCCACCCCATGTTTTCCATATTTTTCTATTATCTCTTCATTAAAACTTTCAAATGTTTTTCCTACTTCTGGTAATATCTCTTTTAATATTGGAAATTCTTCTTCTGTTATTCTTTTTGACATATCTTTTACCTTTTTTTAAATATATTTTTATAAATATTATAATCATTTAATAATAAAGATAAATTAAAGGTTTTTAAATATGAAGATAACTTATTTTGATAATGATATTAGTATCCTTGAGAGTATTAAAATGAATTCTCGTAAATTAGATATTTTAAATAATCAAGAAGTTTTTATACTTAAAGGATATTTAACAAAGGATAAAATTCTTAATATTCTTATGCTTGATACTCATCTTATATCTGATGATTTAATTGATAAAATTAAAGATATTTATGATATCAAACTTATTAATTATCCTGAACAAACAACTGTTAAAACTTCTTTTTCTGATAGATATGTTGAATATACTTCTAATACTGCTACTATCTTTGATTTACCTGATTTATATAAAAATTATTTTAAAAACCTTTTTATCTATGATATTAAAAATCTTGAAATTAATAATAAAAGAATTATGAATGAAGCTGAACAATTTTCTTTTTTAATTATTGATAAATATATTGACCATTTGACTTCTTTACCTATGAGTGGTCTTTTATATAAAATTATTGGTGAAAGATTAGAAGATAAAACTTCTTTATACGAAGATAAACTTATTAAAATTAAATTTAAAAGAGTTGAAAATGGTAATGAAATTATTTTTATGGATTTGAATAATTTAAAATCTATGAATGATATTTATGGTCATAATATTGCTGATACTATGTTAGTTGAATTTTCTAAAGCTCTTATTGAAGAATTTCCTGATTTTTTACATTTTAGAATTGGTGGTGATGAATTTGTTTCTATTACTCCTAATAAATCTTCTTCTGATATTCTTATTTCTCGTGTTAATTCTATTGATTTTAATTTAAAAATTAAATCTATTATCAATTCTCTTTATGATATTGATATTGATGAAAATTTATTAATTATTGCTTCTGGTGGTTCTGAAACTTATTATGAAAATGAAGATTTTAAAAAAATATTATCAAGAGCAGAAGAAAAAATGTATATTAATAAAAAAATATTACATTTAACTTATGGCAAATATGATAGAGATAATAAAGTTATGATTAATAAACTCAAATCTTTAGAACCTTTACATAAAATTCTTTCTTCTGATTTTTATTTAAATTCTTCTTTAAAAGAAAAATTAAATATTTTGACTAATAATAAACATATTAAACAAGCTTTATCTTCTTAAAGATATTATCAAAAAATAATAATTTTTTTATAATATTTATAATATTTATATTATTTATAATTTAAAGGATTCTTATATGCGAAAACAACTTGTCCTTATTGGTGGCATTGCTGGTAGTGGTAAATCTACTGTCGCTGATTATATTTCAAAAGGTTATCCTTATGTTTATGTTGATAAAGATGATGTTACCAGTACACTTATGGAAGAACTTCTTGTTGTTTTTAACCAACCTTTTTATGATAGAGAAAGTATAATTTATGTTGAAAAAATACGTCCTTTTGAATATAAACAATTTTTAGAAACTTCTTTTCATATTTTGGAAAACAATTATGTTGTTTCTGCTGCTCCCTTTTTAAAAGAATTTCAAGATATTCAATGGATTTTAGATTTAAATTCTAAAGTTACTTCTTCTAAAAATGAACTTATTATTATTTGGGTTGATGCTGAACCAATTGAAACAAAAGATAGATTAATTCAAAGAGGTGAAAAAAGAGATGAATATAAATTAGCTCATTTTGATGAATATGAACAAAGTATGCTTACTGTTCGTTCTAATATTACTAATACTTTAAGTATTATTAAAGAACAATATAATATAAAAGTTCATATTATTGATAACTTCAATGGTAGTATTGAAGATACCTTTGATAAAATAGATGTTTTAATCTATAATATCAATGATTAATATTTTATTGTCACTTCTTTAAGTGATTTTTGGATTTTCTCATTTATTATTTTATTTATTTTATCTTGTTTTATTTCATTTTCAAGTTCTTTTTCTATTTCATTTAATGGTCTTAATTTTGGAATTATTTTATCTTCTATATATACAAAATAATATCCATCCATTTGTTTTATTGGTTTTTTATTAAATTCTTTTATTTTTATATTTGATATTTCAGGTGTTAAATTCTTTTTTTCTATTCCTTCTTCATATTTAAAACTTACTTCTATATCTTTATCTTTTATTTCTGCAAGTTCTACTGATACCAATTCTGTTTTGATTTCTGCTTTATCTCTTAATAATCTTTTTATTAATTTTTCTATTTTCTCTTTCTTCTTACTTTTCGCATATATTAATCTTATTATTTCTTCTTTACTTTTCATTTTTTCAAGATTTTTATATAGCTCTTTTATCTCTTCTTTTGTTACTTTTATTTTCTTTAAATTCTCTTGAACTTCTTCTGTCGTCCATAACGTATAAAATAATATTATTTTTGATATTAAGAATTCTTTTTTATCTTTTTTATCTTCTTTTAATTTTGATATTTGATATTTATAATATGTTTCATATGTTATGTTTTTATTGTTGACTTTTTTAAATATTTTATCTTTTAATTCATTTTCTCTTGTTAAATATATAGCACTCGCTTTTAATATTGTTTGTATTAATTCTTTTTCTTTTTCTTTTGATATTTTTATTTTTTTATTTAATATTGTATTTTGAATTGCTTCTTCTGTTATTTCTATTTTTTTTATTGGTTCTTCTTTTGTATATATTCGTAAGATTGTTTGTGCATTTAATAATGTTGTTGATAACATTAATGATAGAAGGAATTTATTTTTCATTTCTTTTTTACCTTTTTTATTTCTTATTATATTACTATTTTTGTTTCATTCATTCTTATTTTTTTATAAAAGATTTAAATATTTAAATCTTCTATAAATATTTAATTATTTTTAAAAATAATATTATTCTTCTATTGCTTCAACATCTTGAACCGATAATTCAACATCTGTTTTTCTACCAAATATATCTACTTGCACTTTTACTATATTTTTTTCAGGTATAAATTCTTCGACTTCTCCTTTAAAATTCATAAATGCTCCTTCTTTTATTAGAACCATATCTCCTTCATTATATGATACTCTGAATTTAGTTTGTCCTTTTGTTCCTGCTATTTTTTCTTTTAATTTTTCTATTTCTTCATCAGAAATTTGTCCAACCATTTTACTTACTTTGCTTACTGCTGTTAATCCTTGTAATTTTTTTGGATTATAATCTTCTATCTGTAAATATATATATCCTGCATACATCGCTTTTTGTAATTCTGTTCTTTTTCCTTTTGGACTTATACTTATTACTTCTTCTATTGGTACATATATATCTTTTATACTATGAAAAAAACCTGCTTCTTGTTGGGCTTCTATATTTCTTTTTACTGCCAATTCACTATTTGCATATACTTGTAATACAAACCATTCTAATTTTTTATTTTTTTCCATTTTATTTTCCTTTGTTTTATTAAAAATTTTTGATTTTTTTAGATATTTTTTATCTTTTTTGGATAGGTATTGTTATTATACTTAATATTTATTTTTTTTTCAACATTTTTTTATTAAGTTTTTATTAAGTTGTTTTTTGCTATTCTTTTTATTAATTTATATTAAAGGATTTTTTAATGTATTCAAAACATATTCAACTAATTGAGAATTATCTTTGTCCTGGTTGTGTAGCTGGTTCTGATACTACTTGTGGTCAATTTGATTTCAAATTTAATACTTGCAACAGTCATGTTTGTGGAACTTCTAATTTTGTTTCTTCTTTTGCTCTTGGCTTACCTAAAGGTTTTAATAGATTTTCTGAGGATGGTCGGATTTTGGTTTATGAAAGTATTCAAGAACAAGATGATGATTTTTCTTTTGATATTTTTAATTTACCTGTTTGGGTTACACAATATGAAAATGATGTTATTGCAAGGGTTGTTTCTCCTCGTACTGCAAAGATAAATACTATTGTTATTGCTGATACTAATGTTAATGACATTATTATTCATAACAGCGCTCGTGATACTTCTGTTTCTCTTGATAATTTTGATTTTAAACCTCTTATTTTAAATAATGATATTATTTCTATGATGGATTAATTATGTCTGATAGAAAAATTATTGAACCAAAACAAGTTATTGTTGTTCGTAAAGATTTAAATATGTCTCCTGGGAAATTTGGTGCTCAAGTTTCTCATGCTTCTCTTGCTCCTATTTTACATAAATTTAATAAAATCTCTGATAATAATGAAATTATTTATACTTTTTCATTAAATAAAAATAATTCCTTTGATGTTGCTTTTGATACTTGGTTATCTAATAGATTTACAAAAGTTATTGTTTATGTAAAATCTGAACAAGCTTTATTAAATGTTTTTCAAAAAGCGAAAGATAAAGGTTTACCTGCTGCTTTAATTCAAGATGCTGGTTTTACTGAATTTAATGAACCTACTTATACTTGTGTAGGTATTGGTCCAGCTTTTCCTGATGCTTTTAATGGTGTTACTTCAAAATTACGACTTCTTCAGGGTGAAATTATTTTTTCTTAATTAATTTCATCTTCTTCTAATATTCTTATTAATTCATTTCTTGATATTGATGGATTACCTACTGTATCTTTCGCTTTTTCTTGAATTTTTTCATAGTTCTTTTTTATTTTATTTTTAAGTTCTTGTTTTGATATACTTGTTTCATTTGTTTTTATAAAATAATTTGAACTTTCTGAATATTTTTTATAATCTTTATTATCTAATAATTTCCCTGTTAGTCCTCCAACTCTTCTTATAGCAAATTCTGATTCTTCTTTTTTTACAAATTTAAATAATTTTGTTTCTTTTTTTATTTTATTCTTTTTTCTTTTTGTTTTTTCTTTTTTCCATATTTGAAACACACATTTTACATCATATGTTTTTTCTTTATATATAAAACTATTTTTTTCTATTTCTTCTTCATATATTTTATGCATTTTTTCATTTAATTGATTTACTATACTTTCTTTTTTGAATGTTTTTGGTAATATAAAACATATATACTCACTTATTTCTGCTGATTTATTGAAAAATTTAATTGCTATTGATGATTTCTTCCCAAATGGTGGATTTCCTATTGTTATTATTTTATTTTCTGTTTTTTGAATTTCTTCTATCTCTTCTATTTTATCTAATAAAAAATTTTTTTTTAATATATCTTTTTGTTTTGGGTCTATATCTATTGCTAATAAATTTTCTTTTTTTAATAAATCTGAAAAACTTCCTGTTCCTGCTGATGGTTCAATCCAATAAATATTTTTTTCTTTTATTATTTGTTTTGTTTTTATTAATAATCTTTTTGCTATTTTTGGATTTGTATAAAATTGGTCTAATTCTTTTGATTTATCCATTTATTTTTCTCTTTTTATATAACCTTCACATTCTTCTGTTTCTAAATCTAATGTATATCTTCCCCATTTTTTGTGTGTCATACTATAAAAACCTATATTTCTTAAACATTTATCACATTTATTATGCCCTTGAACATATGAATTACAAGCATTTTCTGTTTCTGGTAATTTTTGTATTTGTTTCATTTTTTCTTTCCTCTTTTTTCTTTTATTATATTTTTATTTTTAATTTTATAATAAATTTGCTTTAAAAAGGATTAAAAAATGTTTCAAACTTCTCCTCTTATTAAAAAAATGCTTATTATTTGTATTGGAAATACTTGTCGTAGTATTCTTTTCCATTCTATCATTCATTCTTTCTCTAATAAAAAATTTTTAAATTATGATTTTTATAGTTGTGGTGTTTCTGTTGAAAGTTCTTTTGTTTCTTCTAATACTTCTTTAGTTTTAATTAATAACAATATTGATATAATTAAATTTCGCCCTCAACCTATTACTGATTTTTTTGATGTTTATTTTGATGATATTATTATTTTGGATAATACTATTTCTTTACCTTCTCAAATACAATTTAAAAATTTTTTTTATTTTAATATTGATGACCCATTTGATAAAGATTTACAAGAGTATCAAAAAACTTTTGACACTCTTTTTCATTTGATACTTTCTTTTAAGTAAATATTATTGTTTTATTATTTTTTGTTTTTGTTTTGATTGTTTTTTTGTTTTTACTTCTTCTTCAAAACTTTCTCCCATAAATTCAAATAATTTTTTTATTGTTTCCATTGTTATTTTATTTGGTGTTACATCTTCATAGTTTAACCCTGTTTCTTCTTCTATTTCTCCTATATTTGCTAAAAATATATTATGAGCATATTCTTTTAATCTTGTATATGTCATTTCTTCATCTTCTATATCATTTAAATGTGCTATATATTTTTTATTTTCTTCTTCTTTTTGTGATTTTACTATTAAATCTTCTATTCTAAATTCTATTTGTCTATCCTCTCCATCTTCATTTCCTGATATAAAATCTACCCTATTCATATCATCAAATCTATTTAATTCTTTATATAGTTCTTTTATTGTAAATGGTTCTTTAAATGTTTCTTGTGTATCATTATATAATTCTATATATGAACCTGTTTCGTAATCTCCTTGTTTTGAAGCCCCATTTATTAGAATACTATCTATTGACAATTCTATATCTTTTATATTTTCTTTATCTTTTATTGCTAAAACTGCTTCTGGATTTTGTTTTTTTAAAAAATGTTTTAAATCTACTATTTTTACTTCTTTTGACATTTTATTTCCTTTTTTCTTTTAATTTTAAATATTATAATTATTTTTAAAAAATTTTTTTTTAACTCTTTTATATTATCATAATATATCTTATAATTAGTTAAAAAAGGATTATCTTATGGGTCTTAAATTACATATTATTTGTGCGAAATGTGGCAGTGATGATATTCATTTTCAAATTATTGATAGAGATGTAGATGAACTTTCTGGTGTTTATATTATTTGTGAAAATTGTTCTGAACTTACTTCTGTTGAAGAATGGAATGAATTTAATAATAAGGTTGAATATAATCAGTTGGTTTCCGAAAAAAAATAAATTTTTTTTTAATTTCTAAGTTTCTTTTAATTCCTTCTATGTTATTATTACAAATAATAATTTAAAAGGATATTTATGTCATTTCAAGTTTTTGAAAATAAAGAACACAAAATGGTTCGTTCCAATCATTACAATTACAATTTTAATAAGATTAATGGTCATTTTGAAAGATGGGGTAGGTCTTTTGAAGATGACCCTGCTTTTGCTCCTTCTCCTGAAATTCTTGATATTGAAGTTACTACTATTTGTAAAGGTCCTAATGGTAAGTTATGCCCATTTTGTTATAAAAGTAATAATCCTTCTGGTCACAATATGTCTTTTGATATTTTTAAAAATATTTTTGATAAAATTTCAAAAAATAAAATTTTGACACAAATTGCTTTTGGTGCTGATGCACAAGCTACTGCTAATCCAGATTTATTTAAAATGATGCAATATGCTCGTTCAAAAGATGTTATACCAAATATAACTGTTGCTGATATTGACAATGAAACGGCTTTAAAACTATCTAATGTTTGTGGAGCAGTAGCCGTTTCTGTTTATAAACATGCTGGTAAAGATATTGCTTATAATAGCATTAAGAGATTGAGTGATGCTGGTTTAGAACAAATTAATATTCATTTTATGTTAAGTGATGAAACTTTTGACGATGCTTTTGAAATTATGAATGATTCTATCTCTGATTCTCGACTTTGTAATTTAAATGCTATTGTTTTTTTAAGTTTAAAACAAAAGGGAAGAGGTGTAAAATTTAATACTATTTCACAAGACAATTATAAAAAACTTGTTGATTATGCTTTTGATAATAATATTTCTATTGGTTTTGATAGTTGTTCTGCTCCAACATTTATTAATTCTGTTAAAGATAAAAAAAATTTTGATTTGTTATATGAAATGTCAGAACCTTGTGAGTCCACTTTATTTTCAAGTTATATAAATGAACATGGTATATTTTTCCCTTGTTCTTTTACTGAAAATTGGAAAGAAGGTAATTGGGAAAATGGTTTGTCTGTTTTAGATTCTGATGATTTTGTTTCCGATATTTGGAATCATCCAAAAACGGTTTTTTTTAGAAATTCTCTCATACAAAATACTGATTTGAATAAATGTAGAAATTGTCCAGCTTATTCTGTTTGTGGTATTGATATGAGATTACCTTATACTATTGTTAATGAAAATCATTCTTCTTTAAGTTTTCTTTAATTTTTTATATTGTATTATTTTATATATTGGTTAAAGGATTTTTATGAAAACAAGAAATGGTTTTGTTAGTAATAGTTCAAGTAGTAGTTTTATTTTAAATTCTCCTTCTATAATTTCTTCAAAAGATGATTTGAAAAAATTTTTTAAACCTTTTGAGTTTGAATATTTTTCTGGCTATGATAATGATATAAAAACACATATTATTACTCCTGATATGAGTTCAGAATATGCTTTTGATAATTTACAATTATTTAATTGGGATAATATTAACCATTTATATTATTTTTTCCCTTTTATTTTTGATGATAAATTTCAAAAAAAAATTTTTGATAGTTTAATAAATAAAAAAATTATTGATTTGGAAGAATATACAAAATTTAAAAATAAATTCGATGTTTTACAAGATAAAATATCAAATTTATATAATTTTTTTGATGATGATTATGATGAAGAATTGTATGATAAAAAAATTGATGAATTATATAAACAACAAGATGAGTTACTTGATATTTATTTTGATAATTTTGATAAATTAGTTGATGATGAAATTATCCATAGTTTATCTAATGAAATTAATAATTTAAAATTAAAATATCCTCATTTGTATATTTTATATGCAGAAGGAAGTGGTAATGGTTGGATAAGTCCAGAATGTAATGGTATATATGAAACTTCTCCACTTAAAGTTTTTAAAGAAAAATATTTAGTATATCCCAACATAAAATAATTTAATTTTTAAGGAACAAAAATGAAATGTCGTAGTGGTTTTGTTAGTAATAGTTCAAGTAGTAGTTTTGTTTTAAGTATTGATAGTATTGAAAATCTTAAAAAAATAAATGTCTCGGAAGAAGAAGCTTTTAATATTGCTAAGAGGGATTTACTTTATTGGAAAGATAACCCAAGCTTAGAAGAAATTATGGAATCAAAAAATAATTTTATTAAAGCATTAAAACAATTTAAAGAAGATTTAGATAATAATTTTTCTGAAATTAATTCCTCTAACTTAAATGAGATTTTAGAATTTTATAAAAATGATATTTATGATGATGGAACTTTATTAAGTTCTTTTGAAACATATCAATTATCTTCATTAGATAATATAGAACACCTTGTAAGTTTTCGAATGTATTATATTATTAAAAAATATTTAGATAATCCTAAATATAGAAAAATTATTTTTGAAGATTTAAATTTTATTGATTTTGAGAAAAATAAAAAATATTTTAAATATTATTTAAGAACATATTCTAAAATGAGTTCTCGACAGTTTTATCAGGATGTAATAAGAAGCAAACTTGTTAGCCAGTTTTCTGGTCATAGTTATTCATCTTGGATTGATAGAAAGAATGAAAGATTAACTCCTTTTATGAAAAAATATTTAATCGTCTTTGAAAAAGAAATGTTTGCTATTTATTCTCGATTATATAGAAAACTCGTTCAAGAATTTGAAAAAAAAACATTTAAAATAATTGAATATTCTGATGATACAACTATTGGTGCCATTTTAGAGAGTGGTTGTTTTTTTAAAACTGAAAAACATTTTAGAATTTCTCACCATTAAACAGTTAAAGGATTTATAAATGCATTTATATATAAAACATAATGATAAAATTATTTTGAAATATTTTGGTAATGATGTTGATTTTAATATTAGAACTTTAAATAAAAAAAATATCAAAGAACCTTTGATTTCTGTTAAAAGCCATGATGGTTTTATTTTATATTCTTTTGAAGTAGAAAAGGAATCTTTTTCTACTTATATTAAAGTTTTTAATGATAATGGTAGTCTTCTTATTGAAGAAAATATAGATGGAGTTATTTGGTAATTATTATATTAAGATTTAAATAAATCTTAATATTTATTTTATATATTCTTTGAAAGTTATTTCAAATTGTTTTATTTCTTCTTTCAAATTATTTATAAAAACACCTTCTTCTTTTTATTATAAATTTTTATTGTTTACTTTTTTAAAATTTATTTTTTAATAAGTTAAGTTATGGTATAATATATAATATCAAAATAGGAGAATAAATAATGATGACTGCTGAGATACTTAGAGAATTATATATAAAAGTTGATACTGTTACTCAATTAGAAAAAATAGCTAATAAATTAGAATTAGAAACTGAAATAAATCCAGATGGAGTAACTGAATTGGTTTTCTTTTTTTCTTCACTTGAATTGGGGAGTTATTTTACAAAAGAAGATTTAGAAGATACTTTATTTTCTGAATTTTATAATTTTTTATTACTTGGTCAAGAAGAAGGTGTTTATATTATTTCTGTTGAGGCAATGACTAATGAGTAAGAAAATATATATTGTTTTACAAGGTTATCAAACAGGTGTTTTTGATAATTGGGATGATTGTAAAAAAGTTGTAAATGGTTTTCCTAATGCTAAATATAAATCTTTTAAAAATGAAAACGAAATACAACTTGATAGTAATAAAGAGTATTTTAAAATATATCAAAGTTATAATAATATAAATATTGATTTAAAATCAAAAACGGAAACTTTAAATAAAACTATTGATTACAAAGAAAATAGTATTTCTGTTGATGGTGCTTGTTCTGGAAATCCAGGTGATGGTGCTTTTCAATGTGTTGATGTTTTAACAGGGGAACAAATTTTTTATTATGATGGTTTTAAAAATACTACTAATAATATTATGGAATTTTTAGCTCTTGTTGAAGCTTTAAGATATACTTTGTCATTAGAAGAAAAAGATAGACGTATTATATATAGTGATTCTAAAACTGCTATTTCTTGGGTTTTAAATAAAAAAGTTAAAACTTCTTTAAATAGGAATTCTCAAAATCTTGATAGTTTTTTGATGATTGAAAAAAGTTTGGAATGGTTAAAAACTTGTAATACTACTTATCTTGTTTTGCCTTTAATTCAAAAATGGAATACTAAGTCTTGGGGTGAAATACCTGCTGATTTTGGAAATAAGTAAAATTAAACAAGATAAATTATTTAAATATTTAATATATTTTAAATTTTTAAATATAAAAATCTTTTTTAATTTTTAAAAGGTTTAAAAATGAAAACACATTGGTTAATACAAAGCACTGGATTTAATTCAAATTATGTTTATGAAATATTTAATTTTTTAAAAGAAAATAATTATAAAGTATCTGATTTTGGAATAGTATCTGGAACAAATAATATAACAAATATTGAAAATATTTTAAGTGATGATGATATTTATATTTTTAAATCTGGAACTAAAATATTAGATATTTTGAATAATATTGAAAATATTTCTGAAGTTTCAAATTTGTTAAGTTCTGAACAAATTAATAAATCTAATTTATTTTTGAAAAAATTAAAGGATGGTATTGATTATAATATAAATACTTTTGACCAACAAATATATAGTAAATTAAATTTACCTTTATTAAATAATTCTCCTTCTATATATTCTTTTAATGAAATTAAAGATACTTCATTTAAAAAAGATTTATTTATAAAACCAAGTCGTGATTTAAAAGCTTTTAATGGTGGAATTATTAAATCAGGAACAAAAGTTATTGATTATATTATGTCAAATCACCCATTAACTTATTATAAAAATGAAAAAATTATATTACATGATGTTGTTGAAATTTTAGCCGAATATAGATTTTTTATTATTGAAGATAAAGTTATTACAGGTTCTTTATATAAAAGAAATAATCAAATAATTTATGATTATTTTATACCTGATTATATATATCAGGTTGCATTAGAATATGCAAAATTATATAAACCTGCTAATATTTTTGTTATGGATATTGCTGAAACAAATTTAGGAATTAAAATAATTGAATATAATTGTTGGAATGCTTCTGGTATTTATATGAGTGATGTTCATAAATTATTTTCTGAAATTGACAATTATAAATTATCTACTTATAAGGAGAAATAAAGTGAATAATAAATTAGATTATGATAAAGAAGAACCTTTTAAAATTATAAAAAGTGATTTTAGTGATGAGGATTTAAATATTTTCTATCAACATTATTTATCTTTAGAATGGGAAGAAGATGTTTATTTTTTCAGTGGAAAAAAAGTGTTTCCAAAAAGAAAAACATTTATGATGGGTTATAATTATACTTATTCAGGTCAAGAAAAAATTGCAAAAGAATTTGATGAAATTACTCTATTAATTAAAAATAAAATTGAAAATTTTTTAGATTTACCTTCTAATTATTTTAATGGTTGTTTATTAAATATTTATCCTGATGGAGATGCATCAATAAGTCCTCATTTTGATAATGAAAAGGAAATGGATAAAAATGCAATTATAATTTCTTTTTCATTAGGAGCAACTCGTAAATTTAATTTTGAACATATTAATAAAAATAATGATAACAGATTCCGTAAATTTAAAATAAATAATGGAGATATTTTAATTATGTTTCCAGAAGCACAGGAATATTGGAGACATTCAATTCCAAAAGAAAAAGATGTAAAAGAATGTAGAATTAGTTTAACATTTAGGAAATTTATTTCTGATTTTAAAGAAGAAGTAGATGATAGTATGGATATTTAATCCATACTTTTTTATTATTTTTTTGAAGCTTTTTCAGTAGCTCTTTTTCTTGCACGAGTATTGTGCGACATTTTACCTTTTGCATTCATTGCTTTTCCCATTTTATTTTTCTCCTTTTTCATTAGCTCTTTTT
>Ga0256828_1000385_pt1 | contig 29857 bp, 36 predicted proteins | sample CV88metaG_FD_185993 | JGI IMG/M metagenome (GOLD analysis project Ga0256828, IMG submission 185993) | Hydrothermal vent microbial communities from East Pacific Rise, Pacific Ocean - CV88 | ecosystem: Environmental > Aquatic > Marine > Hydrothermal vents | place: Pacific Ocean: East Pacific Rise...
AAATAACCCCTCTTTTAGTTACTTTGAAGAATTGGAGAGTAGAAAAGTTAAAGGAGTTATATTATTTTAAAATTTTTTTGGATTTAGCTTTAACGCTAAAGCTAAAAATGAGTTACTACAGAAATAATACGATTTCAGGAGGATATAAGATTACTCAGAGATATTTTAGTAAAAAAATAAATCACTTTTATTTTTTATTTTGATTTCTCATTTTAGCTTTAAAGCTAAAGCTAAAAATGAGTTAATACAGAAATAATAGGAACATTGCGAGAAAGCAACAAGTCTAAGGAGGACACAAAATATGGATAAAAAATTATTAGTATTAAGCCATTCTGGAGGATTAGATTCTTCGACATTATTCTTAAAAGCTTTAAAAGAAGGATATACTGTTTTACCAATAGTATATAAATATGGTCAAGCAAATTTTATAGAATTAGAAGCACAATCTAGAATACATATGATATATAAAAAGACGTATCCTGATCAAGTATTAGATACTATATTTATAGATTATACTGAGAATATAGGAGATGTTATATCATTGTTTCAAAAGAATAGAGATAATGGTAAAGCTGAAGAGAATACAGGTATGAAATATTATATGCCTAGTAGAAATTTATTATTTATGAGTACAGCAGCAGTTATAGGAGAAATTATAGCAGCAGATGAAAGTATTGATAGTATATCTCTAGGATTAGGTATCCATAAACATTCTGATATATATGAAAGAGATTATTGGGATATTTCTCCAACATTTGCTGAAAAGTTATCAGAGTTATTAAGTTTAAATGATACTATAAAAATTGATGTTTATGCTCCATATCAAGATGAGTTTAAATCAAAGATTATAATGGATGCAATAGATATGGGAGTACCTTATGAAAATACTTGGACATGTTATGAACCAGTAATAAGTTATGATGATCAAGATAATGTTATATATACTCCTTGTAATGAATGCGAAGCTTGTAAAGAGAGAAAATCTCAAGCAGTTGAATCAGGTCATGATAGTGAGATAAATGATTATAAAATTATTGTAAAGAAATCTGATTTTAGTAGTCTATTCGCTACTAAAGATTAATGTTAACTAAGCAAAATATAATTGATATTATAAGTTCTAAAATGGATAATAGTATCAATTCATTTGATCAATTTCCTAAAGCTGAAGAATTTAAAAATTTAGTAGATAGTGTTAATCTATTTATAGAACATTTGAATAAAGGTTCTAAAATATTACTAATACATGATTCAGATGCTGATGGATGCGGATGTTATATGATTAGTCATATATTTTTTAAGAAATATTATAATTATCAAAATGTTGAATTAGTAATTACTGATAGAAAATTAGGATATGGTTTTCAACCTTATCATATAAATGATAGAATTAATCAATTACCTAATTTAGTAATTACATCAGATAATGGTATAACTTCTAATGAAGCTGTTGATTTATGTAATCAATATAATATTGATGTTATTATAACAGATCATCATCAAGTTGATAAATTTAAAGGAGTACCTAATACTAAATATGTTATTGATCCTCATCAGAGTGATTGTAATTTCCCATTTCCTGATATAAATGGATCATTGGTATATTGGTATTTTATAAATCATTTATATCAAACATTGGGAGGAAGTGGTAATTTATTCTATGAATTTCTCCCAGAATTAATGTTGACAACAGTATCAGATGTTATGCCTCTTTTAAATATTAATAGATTTATTGTAAAAGAAGGTTTAAGATTAGCAAGTAATCATCATAGACAATGGATTAAGTCTTTTATAGAAACTACTAAAAAAGATTGTATCGATACTGATGATTTAGGTTTTAATTTGATTCCTGCTATTAATGCTGCAGCTCGTATGGCAAATGCTGAAGAAGCTGCAATATTTTTAACTCAGGAAGATAGAGAAACTTCTATGAAATGGTTGATGTATTTAAAAGAATTAAATGATACTAGAAAAGCTCAGCAAGAAGAATTGATTAAATATATCAAAGCAAATTATCAAAGTTGGATCGAACATCCTTTTATATTGATTCCTGGAACTGATTTTAAAAAAGGTTTATTAGGACCAATTGCTGGAAGATTAGCAGAAGAATATAAAAAACCTACAATTGTTATGACACAAAATAATAATAGTTATAGTGGTTCAGGAAGAAGTGTTGGTAATATAAATATGTTAGATTTGATAAAAGATAATCAATTTACAAATCAACTTAAAACAGGTGGGCACAAAGCTGCTTGTGGAGTTAGTTTAACATGCGAAAATCTTAATAATTTCTGGTTTCAATTACAAGAAGATATTAAAAAAGTAAATCCTAAAGATTATGAAGAGAGTAGTAAAAATAGTTTAGGTTATTTAGAATTAGATATTATTGATAATGATCTATATAATAGTATAGAACAATTTCAACCGTTTGGTAAAGATTTTGAACGTCCTCAATTTGAAAGTACTGCTAAGATTACTAGTGCTGTAAAAATGGGTAAAGAAAAAAATCATTATAGATTAGTATTAGAATATAATGATAAAAAATATAAAGCAGTTCAATTTTTCTTTACAGAAGAATTATCTAGAGGTTATATGATAGATTTTGTATTTACAATTATGCCTGATTATTATGACGAAAGCGAATTAGTATTACATATCAAAAGAATTAAAAATAAATATAAGGAGAATTAATGGTTAGATTTGATCAGAAAGATAAAAAACAGGTTAAGCCAAGTGAAGTAGTTAATAAGGAAGATATCAAAAAAGTTAAATTAAAGAAAGAAGATATTCCAAAATTAAAGCAGATAATATTTGAAGAGTTAAATAATATTAAAATCGATAATGAATCTCTTGTACCTAATTATATAGATGATGTATTGTATTTTAATCAGAATTATAGTTTATCTCAAATATCAGATAAATTACAAATTCCAGAATTAAGTAATCGAGCAGAATTTGTAAAAAATATAATAAATCATAATATTGATAAATATATTGGTGTATTATATGGTAAAGGTAGTGTTTTAATATCTGAACCTGTTTATACTGTAAATATGGTTAATGAGTTTAGTGTTCGATTAGAATACTTAGTATAAAATATAAATAAAAGGAAATATAATGGAAATAGCAATTGATATAGAAAATGTAGAAAATAATGCAAGTGCAAATAATATAGAATCGGATTTGCCAATTGGATTAGTTACAGAGGAAAGTGCTTTAGATTTATCAGTAAATGTTAAAAAAGAAGAAAAGAAAGAAGTGTTTGTAGCTGAAGATGATGAGAAAGTTATAGCAGAGTTAAGATCAGCATATTATAGTAGTCTTATAAAAACAATTGAAACAGTTTCAAAAAAGTTAAGTGCTACTGATATATTAAATATTGAAAATGGTAAAATTATCACTAGTTTTGAAAATGGATATTTTTATTGTGATTTAAGTGATTTATTTAAAAATAATAATTTATATTTAAAAGATCCAAATAATGTTTTAAAAATGTTAAAACTTATCAAAGGTAATAGTGATGTTTATCTATTAGAGACTAAGCAAAAATATATTGTTATGAATTATGAGAATAATACTAAAAAGCAAAAGATTATAATTCCAAAAGCTACTAGTGAAGTAGGTATAAAATTAGAGAAAAAAGATCCAGGAACATTATTATATAAAACTATAATGGATACTGGAATTATTAATAATCTTATAAATGCTAAAGCTGCTCTTGGAAAAAATTATTTTAATATTACTATAGATGTTGATTCAGGAGAAGTATTAACAATTGATGTAGGTGATAAAGAATATAATGAATATTTAATTCCAGAGGCTGGTAAAAATACTAGAAGATTAAGAACTAGAGAATTATTTCCAGTTATAGGAAGAACTGAAACAGCTCTAGCTATATATAAAGATGGAGATAATTATAATGCTGTATCAACAGCTAGTGATACTATTTCTAATATAGATTTTCAAGTAAGTCTAACTATGTTAAGAAAAGATGATGGTGCTAACACAGCAAATGAATTAAAACTTATATAATTAGTATTTTATTATGGTAGAATTATTAGATAATAATTTAGCATGGTATGAGAAATATCGTCCTCAAACAATCGATGAAGTTGTATTTGAGGATGAAGAGACTGAAGCTAGAATTCGAGAATTTGTAGAAAATGGTAGAATAATAGGTAATATTATATCATATGGAGATGGAGGTACTGGAAAAAGTACTATTAACTATGTGTTATATATGTCTATAATTAAGAATATCGCAGATATATTTAAACTAGGTAAAAGTGTTAAGGATATGGAGAAACTGCGATCTTGGCTCTTAAATGATCCTCAAGGATCTGCTCAAAAGATTGTAGTATGTGAAGAGTTCGATAGATTATCTAAAGAAGCTCAAACAGAACTTAAAGATGGTTTAATGGAAAAATATCAAAGCACTGTTTCTTATTTAGTAACCACTAATAATATTCATTCAATTGATCCAGCATTATTACAAAGATTTAATATTAAACTTAATTTTACTGTTTTTAATGTTGATGGAGTATTTTTCAGAATGGAACATATACTTCAAAAAGAAAATGTAAATTATGATAGAAATGAAGTATATACTTTAGTTAATCAATATAAAACTAAAGGAATTAGAAATCTCATAAATGCTTTACAAACGGGGAGCATTAAAGGTGAATTCAAATTACAATATTTAAAAGGATTCAGTACTACTTCTGGAATAGAAGACACTATTTTTGAATGGACTAATTATATGTTTAATTATTTAAAAGCTTCAGAAGATTTAAAAATGATATATGAGACTTGTTTATTACCTACAAGTAATAAAGATATAGGAGTATATTATTCAAAATTAATAGAAACTCTAAAAGAAGAACCTGGAATAAATTATGAATATATATTTAAAAGATTTCTAGAAGATGAAAATACAATATTGCCATTGAAGAAGATAATGGAAAAATACTATCAACAATTGCGATTAGTGTCATTACCTCATATACATTTTCAATCAGCAATTTTTGAAAGTTTTAATATTATTTATAGAATGTCCGGTGGAGAAAAAGTGTTAATTTCTATATAAATTGTAAGAAATGTTACAAGTTACTATAGAAATAATTATATTAAAAGAAGAAGACTTTTACATATGAAAGGCTTAATATATTATACTGAAAGTTATCCGCGGGTGACTTAGGTATAGTGTATTAAGTGCTTGACTAGGTATTAAGTCTTTCTTATTTTATTCTTAAATAAAATTAAAAGGAGGAAAAATGATACCATTTCAAGATTTAACAAGAGCTCCAAAAGATGCTGATACAATGATCATGAGAAAAAATGATACTGTCGATTATCGTCTAACTGGAGTAGCAGTTAATAAAAAAAGTGGGAAAGCTTATTCATTAGAAGTTGAAATGAATACAAAAAAATTAGAACCTGATTCAATGGTTAAAGTAGCATGTACATGTCATGATTTTAAATTTAGATGGGCATATGCTTTAGATCAAGTTGGAGCATTATTAAATAGAAACATGTATGTGTTAAAACCTGCTAAAATTACTAATCCTGATAATGATACTAAAGTATGCAAACATTTACATACGTTTATGAAATTAGAATTAGAACATATGTTGAAACATTTTAGTAAAAGAAAAGGAGTCTTATAATATAATATGACTCAAGAATTAACAAGATATTTAAAAAGGAAATTAAATGGCAATATCTCTCGACTTCTCTTTATTTAGAGACGCTTATAAGTTACGCGTAGTAACTAACCCAAATCCACTTAAAGCTGGTAAATATAGATTCACAGAAGATGGTTTACATTCAGAGCAAATATTTGGACCATTAAAAACTTACAAATGTAATTGTGGTAATTTATTTGGAAGATCTAATGCAGGTGAACGATGTCAGAAATGTGATGTTCTATGTGATAGTGATCAAGTAAGAAGTAAAACATTTGCTAGAATAGATTTACCAAAAGGTATATATGTTATGCTACCAATTTTAAAAAATTTGGTATATAGTATATTTGGAACATTGCCTGTAAAGAATTTATTAAAATCAGGTAACTATGAGAGTAATAAAAAATTACCTTATTTTTATTCATTGGCTCAAAATAAACTTATAAAACTTAGAAAAGCTTCTAAGAAAGAAAATATTATCGACTTACCAGTTTATGATATTACAACATTACATAGGTTATATAAGAGTATGTTAGCGGATGAAAATTATAAAGATTTAATATTAAATAATATGATCACAGAAGAGATTAGTAAATATGTTTTTGTAAATTTTGTCTTAGTAACTCCTCCAAATTCTAGACCACTTGCAAAATTAAATGAACAATATCAAGCACATGTTATTACAGCAGCTTATATTGAAATATTGAAAAGTATTAAAAACTCTTTTCTTGATAAAGCATATTCTTCTAATAGCGAAGGATTTGGTCAAACAGTTTATAAGTATCAAAGTTCAGTTGATAAATTGTATAAAGAACTTACTGATAAACCTTTTCAAAGAAAAGAAAATATTGTTAGACAATCATTAAGTGGTAAAATTATAGAAACATCTCAAAGATCAGTAATTGTACCTGATCCAACATTAAGACCTGGATCTATAGCTATGTCTGAAGAATCTGTTAAGAAATTATTTCAATCAGAATTACTTAGATATATTGATAAAAAATATGATGAAGCGATCGCTAATGATGATGCTACTATGATGAATTATTGTACTACTATTCATCAGCAATTTTCTAATGATGGTAATTTTGAAATTACAGATGAAGTATTTGGTGATTTCTTAAATGAAGTTGGACATGAACTTAGGATGTTACTAGAACGTCCTCCTGTGCTTTGGAGACATAATATTTCTGGAGTTAACTTAGGTAAAGTTTATTCTGATCCTACTATTAAAGTAGTTGGTACCAATACATTGATTGCGCCATTCTTTAACTTTGATTTTGATGGTGATAACTTGAGTGTTTTTGCACTTACTTCTATTCAAGCTAAAAATGATTTTAAATATAGCTTTGTGGAAAATGCTGTTGAATTTGAACATCATAGAGGATTACTTCCTTCACTTGAACATGAATCTATCTATGCATTGTATATGTTGAGCTTAAAAGGGCAAATGCCTGAAGATATTCTTGAAGAATTTCGTCTTGATAAAATTAGAGATAATAAGATATATCAAGAAATATCTAGTTTAGATGAATTACCTACAATCATAAAAGATATCAATTTAAATCCTACAAAGTTATATATGTTCAATAATGTATTATATACTTACAATACTTTATTAATAAATAAAGCGTTAAAAGCAAATTCTATTATATATAATGGAGAATATCTAATAGATAAAAAAGAAGCAAATAAGTTATTAAAGAAGATGAGAGAAAAAGTAACAGATACTCATTTTTACACTTGTTTACATAATTTCAATAAATTTTTATTAGAATGTAGTACAATTATACAATATTGTAATCCAACATTTGATTTAAAAGATTTTGCAATTAGTTCAGAAGAAATCACAGATTATAAGAAAACCTTAATAAAAGAACCTTATATAGGATTTCATCAAAATGATATATTATTTAAAGATTATGTAGGTAAAGAAGTTCATGCTAATCCTGACAATATTCTAAGCACAGTATTTAATTCTGGAGCAAGAATAAAATCAGTACAATTATTAAAAGCTGTAGGAAACAATGGTATACCTACTAACATTTATGGAAAAGCATTCAGAGAAAATATTAAAAATTCATTATTAGATGGATTAACTGAAGAAGAGTTTTTTATGGGTGGAGATAGTGCAAGACTAGCTCTAGCACAAAGACAAGAAGCTATTCCAAAAGGTGGAGAACTTCAAAGAAAGTTTTATTATGGTACTGGATTTTTAAATGTATCAGATACCGAAGATTGTAAAACTACAAAAGGTTTCTCTATGAAAATTAGAGATAAAAATCATTTAAATACATTATATGGAAGATATTATGTATCAGGTGAAGAAATCGATATCAATGATGAAAGTTTAATAGGAACTATAGTAAATTTAAGATCACCTATTAGATGTCAAGAAGGTGATTATAAAGTGTGCCATAAATGCCTCGGAAAGAAAAGGCCTCAAAGCAAAGCACTAGGATCAAGTATCGGAGCATTTTTATCAGAATCAATTATTCAATCAGTTCTAAGAACACATCACTTTAGTGGTGCTTTTATTACTAATATAAATAATGAATTGATTGAATTGATAAAATCATTAAGATTTGAATCCCCAAATATAGTATATTATGAAAATGAAGAAGATATTAAAAATATAAAAAGAATAGAAGCAATTCTACAATCTGAAAACTATTATAATTCATCTTCAGCTATTATCTTCGAAGAAGATAAACTAAATAGCTGTTTTAATATTATTGTAAATGAAACACCTTTTAATGATGATTCAGTTAAACAGTTAAATACTATCGTTGGTGTTATTGATAAAAATAGAGATATTGATCATCTAATTAATCCTACGGAAATGTATGAATTTTTATTAGATAATATTATATTACCTAATGGAATATTAAGTATATTTGTAGAATTAGTAATGAGTATATTATTCTTCGATGAAGATAATATTATGATTAGATATTCTGAAAAAGAAATAGATCATCAAGTAGCTTTAAAAAATATTATAGATACATTAGATCCAAAGCTTGCAATATTTCACAATTTTAGCAATAAAGCGATTAATCAGATATATACTAAGAAACGTGATTCTAGTTTAGATCATATGTTCTTTAGTTTAATTGATTGTTATCAATAGAATAGAATAGGATATATTATGAATAAGAAAGAATGGTATATATTTTTAATGTTAGTATCATTATGGTATATGCCTTGGATATATATTATAAGTTCATTTGGGATATTTGGAGGTATTTCTATATTAACTTATAAGAGATTATATAAAAAATTTGAATCAGATGAAGTGTTAGATTTTTTTAATACTTCACCTGGCGATGATCAAATTGAAGAATTTTTCAAAAAAGAATATAAATATAATATATTATTTAGAAAAATAAGTATTAAAATATTTAAACACATTTTAATAAGTAAAAGTTTAAAAGATAATAATATTGATCAAAATAAATGTTATGTATTATACAACTTAAAGGAGATTACAAAAGAAAATGTAAAAAGAAGATACAAAGAATTAGTAAAAGAATATCATCCTGATAAGCATCCAGATGCAAGTCAAGAAGAAATTAAAGAACTTACTGATATGTTTAATAAAATAACCTCTTGTAGAGATTATTTATTAGGCACAATTTAATAAACAGTTAATAAAAGGATTAAAATGAATTTAATAGAATTCGATAAACGAACAGTATCATCAGATGGTTGGTATATTACTAATGATTATCGAAGTATAGATCATAAAAAAATATATAGTATATTAGATAATATGATGAAAAATATTACTAATATATTACCAGAATTTGAATGGTCAGTTGATATAGAAGATGATATATCTTCTTATCTAGGAGAAAGTGGTTCATATTATAAAACTATAAAGATATTTATGAAGTATGATAATTATGAAAGAACTTCAGCTTTAAAATATCCAGCTTTAATAAAAGATAATATGTTTATAATGAATGGGAGTATTTATATTCCAGAGCTATTTTTAGAAAGAGCCCCTATTGATATTATTCCAGATAAGAAAAAAGGTAAAAAAATATTTTTAAATATGTTACCTATGTATAATATTACTATAAATATAGAAGAAAATATAATTACTATTAGAAACAAAACAGTTGATTTTAACTGGTTTATGAAATTAATATTCTCTAATAATGATGAAGACAAAGCTTATTTTAATAGCTTAGTTGAAGATGATATATTATTACCAGTAGAGAAAAAAGATAAACTTATCAAACCTGATGTTATAAAAATATTAGGATTTCATGATACATCATATTTTGATAATCATGATTTAACATTATCTGATTTCTTTGATAAATATATATTATTAGATTATTTTAAAGGGATGTTTAATGATACTTTTAAAGTTGATAATATTAGAGATATTTTAAAATTGATAATTAAATATCATGTTGAAAAATATGAATTTAATATGAGCGATATTACTAATAGAAGAGTTGTTATGGCAGAATATTTAATGAGTGCTATATTTGAAATGTATACTCGATTACTGTTAGGAGCTATGGATAAAAATGATAAACAAGCATTTTTACCTACTATGAATGATAGAGTATTAATTACTTCAGGATTTCAAAAACTTATGCATGGAGGGGTATTTTTTAATACTAGTTTACCATATATCAATCCTACAATTAATAAAATATCTCAAGATATTTATATTATAAATGATGGAAGAATTCCTAAAAGTTGGAGTGCTAATCATCCAAATAGTATTGGAATAGTTTGTCCTATTTCTGTAAGTGCTCAGCAAATGGGTAAAAATCTAGTATTGACAAATGATACTAGAATAAACTATTATGGTAGAATAGAATTAAAGAATGGAGAAGAATCATGAAATCAGTTTCAGGAATAGATTTAGATGAATTAAGACCTACAGGAAATGATGATAGTATTATCGGAGCATTAAGTGAGGATGATATAAATGATTTAAAAAATGCTGCTACTGATTTAAATCAATATAAATTAGAAGATAAAAATTGTTCAATATTCTCTCCTCAAATTGAAGTATTTGAACCTTTTGCCGCTCATGTTGATGCTTCAAGATCTAATATGAGTGCTAAGCAATTACTTCAATGCGTCGTTACAGAGAAATGTGATTTGCCTTATATTTTAAATAAAAATTATAAATCATTAACTGATGCTAATTCAGCTTTTGTTGAAAGGGCTCCAGATGATGGTATAGTTTTACATTCAGTTGAAAATATTATAATTGTTTATTTTAAAAACTTAAAAAAGATAGAATCATTTTATGTTCCTTTTTCAAAGAAGCTAGTAAATAATTGTTTAAATATAATTTATAAAATTGGTCAAACTGATAATAAAAAAACTTTTAAAAAAGGTGAATTAATATTTGATTATACTAATCAAACTGAAGCAGGAGTTCCAAAAATTGGATATCGTACTAATGTAATGTATGGAAGTTTATATGGGTATACTGCAGAAGATGCTTTTGTTATGAGCGAATCGGCTTCTAAGAGATTTACTATTAATCGTACTAAAAAATTATTAATACCAATTTCTATAGAGATTAAATATCTTAAAAAAGAGAATAATAAATACTTTTACGATGAAGGTGAAATAACTGGAGAGAATTATGCTCAATATTTAAAAGTAGATTATAGTGAATCTATGTTATCAGAGTTTAATAATACATCTGATGATGTTTCAAAAATTTATGGAAAATCAGTTGATTCATTTGATGGAGGAACAGTTAAGAAAATTAAAGTTCACAAGATATCAAAAGATAATTTATCTGATATTCAAAAGAAATATATTTATACTTCTACAATTATTAATGAGATTCAAGGATTTGCTAAAAGACAATTAAAATTAAAATCAGATATGTTTTTTAATTTAAATGCTAATATGCCTGAAGAATTAGCTATTAGTATTTCAAATGATATCTTTTCACAATATGAAACTAGTACAACTTTATCAAAAACAATGTTAGAAAATATAGCATTGGATTATAATGTTAGTGTAGAAAGTATTGATTTAGTATTAGAAGTTGAAGTATGTATTACTGAGCACACTAGAGTAGGTGATAAATTTGCTAATATGTATGCTGGAAAAGGTGTATGTAGTTTAATATTGCCTGATCATTTGATGCCTAAAGATGAGCATGGAAATACTGTAGATATTATATTTAATCCATTAGGATTATTTGGTAGAAATAACTGGGGAACTATTTTTGAATTAGGTTTTAGTAAAATCGTAGAAGATATTCAAATGTATGTTATTGGTAAAGATCCGACAGAAGCAAGTAATCGTATATTATATGTTGCTGAACATTTTATGAAAGAAACTGATCTAGAATATTATGATAAAATTATATCACTGGTCGATAGTTTTAAAGATTTATCAAACTGGGAGTTATTCGTACAAGATGTTTTACATAAAGGGCTATATTTCTTTGTAGGAAACTTTCCAAATATAACTTATAGTAGATTTTCAAAAGAATTTTTATCAGGATATGAAGATAAATTTGATATGAATATTCAAAAGAAAGTTGAAACAGTTTATCCAAAAGAATTGATGGAATACCTTAGAGAAGGTGATTTTGTTAGCAATATATTTGATTCTGAAATAATTGAAGATGTTCCTCAAATGGTTTATTTTGGAAAAAATTATTGGGTTAAATTATATCACACAGCTGATAGTAAATATAACTCTATAGCATTTGCTGATACTCATAGTAAAAGTACAGGAGAAGCTCCAAAAGGTAGAGCCAATAAAGGTGGTTGTAGAATATCATGGCAATCAACATCTGCTCTAATGGGTCACAAAGAAAATAATTATATGCTAAAAGAATTAAACACTATTAAAAGTTCTGCATCAGCATCAGAGAAAAATAATTTCTTCAGAAAGATGCTAGCAGACGGTCAATATGCATTAAAAGATAAATATACAGCAACTGTAATGACAACATTAAATAATTCATTACATATGTTAGGAATGAAATTTGAACATATTAATTATCATAGAGGCGTTGAATTTTATGATGATCCTGAAAATCATGTAGAGTTTGAAGAAGATGATTTAGTAGTCGATCTAAATGTTACTAACATTGAAAATTATCAAAGAAAAGAAAACTTACATGTATGTTTAGATGATAATGTTGATAATGAAGATGATTATGTTCCAGAACATGATCCAATAACTGGTGAAATAATATCTAAGGAAAGATAATGAGTAAAGTGGATATTAAAGAAAACAATGATTCTAGATTAAAAGTTAAAGATGATAAGTGGTGGGTTCTAAATAGGCCTGCTTCTTTTATCGGTAGTATAGTTGAAGGCGAATATCTAGAATATATTTTAGATGAAGAAACCAAAACATTAACTAAACAACCAGTTAAATATATATCAGGACTAATTAAAATTATTAATGAAATTATTGATAATAGTGCTGATATTTTAAGCACTGAAAAAAATGCTAAAATTGATGTAATTATTGATGATAAGTATGTAAGAGTTACTGATAATGGTCGCGGAATCAATATTGAGTATGTTAAAGATTTAAATGGTGATAATATTGTAGGACCAAAAGCAGCTTGGGGATTAGCTAAAGCTGGTACCAATTTCAATGATGATAAAGATGATGAAACAACTATAGGTACAAATGGAGTAGGATCTTTTTGTACTAATGTTTGGAGCAAATTATTTATAGGAACAACTGAAGATGGTAAGCATAAATATATTGGACAATGGAAGAATAATTCTGAAGAATATGATGAAAAAATAACATCGTCAAAAAATCATGGAACAACTGTATATTTTGAACCAGACTTAGAACGATTTGGTATAGATAAAATTGATGATCATTCTAAAGCTATTATAAAACAACGATTAATAAATTTGTCAATGGTATACAAGAATATTGATTTTACTTTTAATGGTAAAAAAATAAAATACGCTACTAAAGAGTTTATGGGATTTTTAGGAACTGGTGAATTATATGAAGATGATAATTATAGTATAGGAGTATTTCCCTCTGATACAGATGACTTTGAATGTTTTAGCATTTTAAATGGATTAAATCTAAAAGGTGGAACTCATATCGATTATTTATTAAAATATATTCAAGCAGAGATTAAAGAAAAATTACCTAAAAAATACGATAGTATAAAGCCAGGTGATATAAAAAATAAGTTGAAAATTGTTATTATAGGTCATAACTTTCCAAAGATAGTTTGGGATGGTCAAACTAAAGAAGTTATAAAAAATAGTGATAAAGATATTCGAGCATATCTTGGAGAAGATTGGAAACAATTATTACCTAAAGTTGCAAAGAATAAAGATATTGTTGAACCTATAACATTTCTTCATGGTGCAAAATTAGATGCCGAAGAAAGATTATTAGCTTCTAAAGCGGATAAAGAACTTAAAAAAACTCCCGTTTTAAAATTAAGAAAAGCTAGTTCATTATATAATATGTTATTTATATGTGAAGGAGATAGTGCTCTAAAGGGTATCATAAAAGCTCTTGGAAGAATTGATAAATCATACTTACCATTAAAAGGTGTTCCAGCAAATGTTATAACTATGGGATTACAAAAAATTATTAAAAATGCAGAATTCAAAGATATTATGAATGCTTTAAATTTTAAGTTTAGTAATGATAATAAAGTAGAAGATATGTCACATAATTATGTTGTAATTACAACTGATGCTGATGTTGATGGTGCTCATATTGAAGGATTATTATTTGCATTCTTTTGGAAGTTCTGTCCAGAAATGTTCGAGCAAAAAAGAATACTTGTTTTAAGAACACCTATTAAAGTAGCTAAAAATAAAAAAGAAGATATGGTTAAAGCTTTTATTTCAGAAGAAGAATATCAAGATTATATTAAAAAAGGAATCCCTAAAGGAATTACTATAGAATATAAAAAAGGATTAGGATCAATGAATGAAAAAGAATATAAACAATTTTTTAAATTGAGACCATTATCCGATTGTTTATTTAATGTTGATTATGATGAGGATGGAATTAAAACAATGCTAAGTTGGGTTGGAGATGATTCTGATTTTAGAAAAGTTCAAATGCAATCTAGATTAAAAGATTTTAATCTAGATGCTATATAGGAGAAGTGATGGCAAAAAAACCTAAAATTGATATAAAAGAATTAAATCAAAAATATAAAAGTATCAATATAAATAAATTTTATAATGAAGATTATGCAGATTTTGCTATATATAGGGCACTTCAAAGAATTCCAAATCTAGTTGACGGATTTGCTCAAACACAAAGAAAAACTATATATGCTTGTGTTGAATTAAATCAAACTAAAAAAATAAATGTTTCAGATTTAGCGAGTGATGTTAAGAAGTTTACAAAATATCATCATGGAATTAATTCTATAGAAACTACTATTACTAATTTAGTTCCTCCATATAATAATCAAGTACCTCTTCTTAAAGAAGATGGTACTTATGGTTGTCGTTCGGAGAGAGAAGCATCAGCTTCAAGATATATTGAAACTAGATTACAGGATTATACTAAGATTTTATTTAATGATATTGATAATACAGAATTTGTAGTAGAACAGTTTACGGAAGGTAAGAAGATAGAGCCCTTAACTATGATACCTTTATTACCATTATTGTTAATTAATGGACAATCTCAAATTGGAGTAGGTTACGCCTGTGATGTACTTCCTCGAGATGTAAATAAAGTTATTAAAGTTATAGAAGATATTCTAAAAGGTAAATCCAAAACAATTCCTTCAGATATTCCTCCAATTGCTCCAAGATTTAATGGAACAATTACAAAAGATGGATCTAGATATTATTATAAAGGATTATATCATTTTGATAAGAAGAAATTAGTGATTACTGAAGTACCTCCAAAATATACAAGAACATCATATATTAAAATATTAGAATCTTTAAAAGATAAAAATAAGATTAAAAATTATGATGAAAATATTGTCAGTGATGATTTTGAAATTACTATAACATTTAATAGTGATGTAGATATTACAAAATTAGAAGATTCGAAAATACTCAATATGTTTAATTTAGTTGAAACTCAATCAGAGAATTTAACAGTTATCAATACTAAAAATGAAATTAAACGATATGAATCTATAGCTGAAATATTATATGAATATATTGTATTTATTTTAGGAGTTATAAAAAAGCGTAAAGAATTTATTTTAAAAACATTAGAGAATAATGCTATAAAAAATAAAGAAAAAATTCGTTTTATCACTTTATTCAATGATGATAAAATTATTTTAAAGAATAAATCTAATGAAGAAATCACTAAAGAATTAGAGCAATTAGAATTTGTAAAGTTTGATGATTGTTATGATTATTTATTAAATATGAGAATTAGTAATTTAACTTTAAAAAAAATAGAAGAGTTAAATGATATAATTAAATCTGAACAAAAGGAGATTGATGAATTAAAAGATAAAACTGCAGCAAATTTATGGTTAGAAGATATTCAAAAAATCAAGAAACAATTGAAAGGTATAATAAAATGATATTATTAAAAGAATATGTTTTAGATGATAAAAAGAATCCAAAAATTCTAGAATTATCTAATAGATTAAATAATACTGGTAAGCGTCGAAAGATTCCATATAAGTTAAATATGGATATGTTGAAACTTATGAATGAATCTATTGGAAAGATAGATATCTTTAAATATTATGGTGATGTCTTTCCAAATGAAGAATTGATTCGTGCAAAATATATTTTAGATATTACTACAGAACATTTTAGCGATGAAATTATCGATCAATTATTAAAAAATATTATGAATAAATTTCAAAATAAAATAAATCTATCTAAGGTTAGTATTTTATCAGCTGATGAAAAAATAGTAATTATAATATGGATTTAATATGGATTTAAAATATAAAGAAACAATATCAAAAAATGATGCTATAACTTTATATGAACTTCCAGAATTAAATAGTGAAATTGGTCAAAATAAAGATTATTTTATAGATGATAAAGCTTATACTTATTTGAAAAGATTACCTATTATATTTTATATATTAGATGTAAAAGAAGATGATGGTGATATAGCTATTCAAATAAAAAGGACTAAAACTTCTAAAGCAAATAAAGATAAAGCTTTATGGTTTCCAATAGAGATATTTAAAGCAGTAGAAGTTCCTAGAATGAATGATATAATTAATTGGATATATGATGGAAAGTATGCTACAAATGCTAGTGATTTTCCTGATAATCTTAGGATTTTTAAAAGTGAATTGGAGCAAATATCGCGATATATAATAGAGTTATTTCAATATCGTCCAAAACATTTAACTTACTTAAATAGTTTGTTAAATCATTTGTATGTGTCATTTAACCCTATAGAAATATTAACATTTGTAAAAGATTATATATTATGGAATAGAATTCCTAGAGAACATTTATTTATTAAATTCTTAAAACAATCAAAGAGAGAAAAGTTTATAAGTGTTGCTCAATCATTAGATCCTTTAAAATCTAGGGATGATGTTATTGCTTATTGGGATCTTAATCGCAAACTAGTATTTGATATTCCTTATATTAGTAACGAAGAAAGATTAGACAGATATCTATATCCTAATAAAATTAGGTTAAATAATTATCAAAGTAAAGAACTCGATGAGCAAATCGATAATATACTTAGTAAAGATAGTTTAAATAGAATTAAAAATAATAGTGGATTTTTAGGCGAAATATCTCAAGAGATTATAGATGATTTAGAACTTACTATATTTAATGTAACTGTTCTAGAACAACAGAATCAATACTTATTTATATTTATAGACAAATACAATAATAAAAGGTATTACTTAGAAGATTTTTATTATGAATTTTATTTAAGTAAAGATTATGATATTCTTGATAATGATTATATTGAACCATTATCTCCAAAACATGTTAAATATTCTTTAACTAAGTGTGATCATTTAAAACAATTGAATTATAATATTAATTCTAATTATAAACACTTTATGAAAGAAGGTAAATTTTAATGAGTTACAATGATGAAATATTATGGTACAATTATGATGTTTCTAATCAAAAAGATTGGAAAACTCTGATTAATCATGTTCAAAAGGTTTGTAGAGCGACTTTAGAATATGATTTTTGGCAGAGAACTTGTAAATTAACAGAAGCTGAAGAATGTCCTGTATGTGGTGATAATTATTACGAAAAGAATGTTAAATGTGAATCACATCATCATCCTAGAAAGTTATCAACTATTATAGAAGATATTCTAGCAGCTCATATTGAAGATAATGTTTTAGATACTAAAACAGGATTAGATATAGTCAAACAAGTTATGGATTTACATATATTTGGACAAGTCCATTTTATTAACTTATGTGAACATTGTCATAAAAAGTTTCATAAACAGCATCCAGATGTTGTTGATAAAATTGATGAGATTTTTAAGAAACGTGCAGCAAAAGGTGAAGAGCTTTGGAAATCAGATTATCAAAAGCAAATTCAAAAAGAACAAGAAAAGATAGAAGATGATATTTCTGATGATTTTATTACTATCGATTCTTCCGTAACAGAAGAAGAAGATATTGAACCGATCCAATTAAATGATAATGGAGAAGTCTCAATAAATATTTCTGATTTGGTTTAAATGTTTTAAATCAAAATCTCATTTTAGCTTTAGCGCTAAAGCTAAAAATGAGTTACTACAGAAATTAATATCTATATTAACATAGGTTTTAGCTTTAGCGTTAAAGCTAAATTGTAAAAAATTTAAAATAACGTAAGCTATTCAAAAAAATATCTAAGGATAAAAGGAAAATAACATGAAAAATTTAAACACATTAACAAGAGAAGTATTAGTAAAAAACACAAACGCAGTAAGAGTATTAAAATTAACAAACGGTTCTTCAATCAATAAATTCAAAAAAGATCTAAATCAATCATTATCAGACGGTACATATAATAAAATTGGTGAATCTATAGATTATGAAATTGTTCAAGTTATGGTACCAAAAGAAGCTAGTAGTGAAACTATTAATACTATTAATCAATTAAATGAGGCATTTATTTTAAAATTGGATACTTACTTAAAAGAAGTAAAAGAGAATGAAAAATCTACAAAAAAAACTAAAGTAGAAAAAGTTAAAAAAGGAGATGATATTACAGTTAACGATGTTAAAACTGAAGTGGTTGAACCTACTTCAGATGAACCAGTAGATGATAAAGTTATGGAAGAATTAACTTCTTCAGAAGAAACCAGTGCTACAATGACTGATGGAATGTCGATAAGTATCGATTTAGATAATATTTCTGTAGCATAATTTATAAAGTTACTATAGAAATAATAACATACAAGGAGAAATATGAGCTATAGTTATATTAAAAAAAATATAAAACTGGTTTATTCTCCAGATTCTTCGTATGATAATGATCCAGAATATGCAGAATTAGTAAATAAACACAATTTTATATTTAAAGAATATTGGAAAAATCATCCGGTATTCTTTAATACATTAGAAAAAAATAAAGAAAAAGAAAAAGAAATCGAAATTAAAGAAATTAAAGAAATTAAAGAAGAAGGAATATATATGTCACATAAAAAACAATATCATATAATTAAAATAAAAAAAGAATTAATAAATGATCCGACTATTTTTAATAATCATTTAGATAAATTATTAGTAAGAGTTGAATTTATTGCTAAAGATATTGGAATATCTGTTAGAACACTATATAAATGGAATGAAGTACATGAATTAAATATTATACATTCTGGCGCAGTTGATATGATTAAATTTATAGAGTTCTTAAAAGAATCTAATTTATATGATTTGATTGAAGATAATAAAAAAGAATCTAAAAAAGTAACTCATGTTAAAATACAAGAAGATTTTGTAGTATATTCTGGTAGAATAGAATTAAATGATGATAATTTAGGTTATGTTGAATCTTATGATTTTAGTAGAGCCAATATGAATTTAGAATCTAGAATTGCTGCAATCACAACAATTGCCTCAGTATGTTATGGAAATCCTAAAGCGCTTGGTAGTATAAGTTTATATAATAGATTGCAAGCAGAATCGGCTGGACTCCCTAGTTCAAGTTATGAATTTGTACCGATTTTATTAAGCGTTGAACAAGTCAGAGAAGTATTAGATGATTACGGGATAATTGATATTGATTCTTTATTGATAAATAATAAAAATTGGAAAATTATTAAATATGGTGAATTAATTAAATTTAACAAGAATAATGAGGCACAATATTTATTAACTAACTTGCGAGCTTTGATTGAAGATGTTGGATCCGAAAGATCTCAAAATGAAGAATTTTTTAATACTTCAGAAGAAGAAATCGAAATAATTAGAAATAATTTTAAAATATATAAAGCACACATTGATTTAAGTACTAGAGCTCAATTTATTAGACATAGAATGTCTCCACAAGAACTTAGTCGGCGTTACGTTGATTCCAAGAGAGAACCTTTTAGTTTTTATATATCTCAGAAGATGAAAAATATTAAAATTTCGATGGGTGATGATGGAACGGGGACTGAATGGTTTACTAATACAAGTAATGTAATTAATATGTGTTTAGATCATTATGAAGAAGCTTTAAAGCAAGGAGTCAAGCCAGAAGAAGCTCGAAGAATTCTTCCACAAGCTATGTACACAACAGTTTGGAGTGCTTGGCAACCTAATCAATTAGATAATTTCTTTAAATTGAGATTAGATAAACATGCTCAGAGTGAAATACAAGAATTAGCTCAAGGAATGAAGGATTTGCTATGAATGAAGAAACATTAGTTTGTCCAAGATGCGGAGAACCTGTTGCAGAATATTCTGAATACGAAGACGATGGGACAGGAGTATTAAATGAAGTGTTGGTATATGAATGTTCTGATAGAATTGATTATACTGATAATTGGAGTTCTGAAGAAAATACATGTGGTTGGAAAGGTTATTGTCCAATTACTTTAAAAGAGTTTCAAAATAGAAAAGAGTTGTTATGAAATCAACTGAATATTTATATGGATTAAATGATGATAAAATTTACAAAGAATTATTTGATCATCAAGAAAAAGTTGCAAAGATTAAATTAGATCTTTGCAATAAATTATTAAGTGAATTAATTGAAGTAGATTTTATGGATAGAGACGATGAAAGAATTTATCATATAAAAGAAGCTATTGATTATAATTTAGAATTATTGGAGGAGATAAATAAGTGGCGAGAGCAAAACTAACTCCAGAAGAAGTTTTCGATATTTCAATATCTACAGGACCAACTGGAGAAATTGCTAAAAAATTTGAAATAAGTTCATCTACCGTTATTCGAATTAGGAAACGTGAAAGAAATTATGGTAAAATTATTGAGGAATATAAGAAAACTTTAAAGGAAGAAAAGATTGAAAGTACTATAGAAATACCTGAAAATATCCCTAAGAATATTGAAATTGACAAAACAATTTCAAATAATTTACCAATAGGTACTATAGTAATGTGGTCAGGTGAAAAGATCCCAAAAGGATGGTCATTATGTGATGGTTCAAATAATACTCCTGATCTAAGTGATAAATTTATTTTAGGAACTATTAAAAATAATGAATTATTACAAACAGGTGGTTATAAAGATTGTAATATTATGGAACATGATCATATAATTGATATACAAAAAGATACAGAATCAGTTATAGCAAATGTAGAATATAATCGAGAAATATCTTCAGAAACTATTTCTTTTAATGGTACAATCAAAGATGAAATTGATATTGTTATTGATCAGCAAAAGAATAAATTCACTAAACAATATGAATCATTTTCAGGTTATGATTTACAATGGATCAAAAATGAAATTAAGAATAGTAATTATAACATTAAAAATGTTATTACAAGAATAGTAAATAAATCTAAAGTTATATATGATGAATTTACTTCAAAAACTGGAATCAATAAGGAAGATATAAAAGATACTAATTATCCACCTTATGTAAAATTAAAATATATAATGTATAAAGGAATATAAATGTTTGATAAATTTAAAGATAAAGCTAAAGAGGTAGCTAAAAGTTCAGCTGAAAAAATTAATGCAGCGAGTGATAAATTAAGTGATATGTCTAGCGAATTTAAAGAATCAATTGAAAACTCTGATTTAAGTAATATGATTAATACTAAAGAAGTTTTGAAAGCAACTAGAGATAATGATACTATGACTGAAAGAATTAAAAAAATAAATGATCATATAGAAGATGGATCATTTTTAAGAATTGAACATATTTCTGATAAAGCAATATACTTCTGGGTTAAAGGATAAAAATGATTGAAAATACAATTGAAATTATAATTTGCTGGTTTAGAGATATAAAAAATTATTTCACTGAAGTAATTATTGAAAAAGAAGTTAAAATTGTTAAAATTAAAGTATTTCCTGATGCGGATGAATGGGTAAGAAAACAGCTAATCGACAAATATAATTTTAAAATTGAATATATAGATGATCTTATAGAACAGTATTATAAACTCCCTTATTTTAAAATTAATGAAAATATTCATGAAGTTTTAAAGGAATTTAAAGTTGATATTAAAATGACAGATGATTTACAAAAAGTTGTAAAATTATTTACAACTTATCATTGTACTAATATGTTTCAAGCTATGAAAGTAGATCTAAATGATCCTAATACTCAAAGAGAAATATCTGAAGGAAATATAGGAACTCCTGGAAGATTTGCTAAAATGATGATAGGAAAGAATCAAGAAGATGATTCAGAATTATTATCAGGTAGATGGATTAAAAAACCAAGACTTGCTAGTTTTCCAAATGAGAATACTTCTAGAGAAATTCCAATAACTAAAAGAGTTGATATAGTAGCAGTTTGTTCACATCATATTGCTCCATTTAGTTCTATGTTTAGAGAAGATGCTTATGCGTTAATAAGTTATATTCCTGAAGATAAAGTTCTAGGAATTAGTAAATTACAAAGATTAGCTGATTGGATTGGTCGAAGAGGATGGCTTCAAGAAGATCTTAGTATTAAATTATTCCAAGAAATTTCAGATGCAGCTGAAACAAAAAATGTTTATGTGCGATTATATAATATAGTACATAATTGTGAGTTCTTAAGAGGCACTCAAAGCAATGATGGCGCTTTCACTTCTGAATATTATGATGGAAAGTTTAAAGATAAAAAATATAGAGATATGGTATTACAAAAATAAAAAGGAAATACAATGAAAAAATTAATTAAAATGATAAGTATGTTAGTATTAGGTGCAACATTAGTTGCTGCAGCGGGTTTTGGAACAGCAAGTTCTGAAAAAATAAAAATGTTAACTGGTCCTGATGGAAAACAATATCAATATATTATAGGAACAGCTTTAAAAGAGGGTAAATATTATAATGCTGGTAAAAAATTAGCACATGTATTAAATGATGCAGGAGCATTTGAATCAGATGGATCATGGCAAAATTTAGAACTTTTAAATAAAGGGTTTATCAATGTAGCTTTTGTACAAAGTGATGTTTATAATTTATGGATAAGTAAAAATAAAGAAGCTAAACAATATCTAGCAGTTATTCCTACAAACTATAAAGAATATGTTCATCTGATTATGAGAAAGGGTGGAGATGAAGATGATCTTCAAGAAGAAGGTGCAACTGTTTTAATAGGGTTAGCTAATTCTGGAGGAGCAGGTTCTTGGAGAAATATGGTAAGATTGGAAGATGGATATGCTAAAGCTACTCCAGTAGTTGGGCCAATTGATGCTATAGCTTTAAATGATTTAGTTGAGCATAAAATTGATGGAATCATAAGAACAAGTCATATAACATTAGATGATGATATATTACAAAGAGTTAATAAAAATGATGCAATTGAGTTTGTTGATTTAGATGATAGTGATTTAAATGATGATATTGAAATTAATGGTAAAGATGAACCTGTTTATAATTTTGTAAAAGTTAGAACTAAAGATAGTATGTTTGGAAATAAAAATAAAATGTTAGAAACTAAAGTATTTGTAATTATAAATACAAAGTTAACAACTAGAGATCAAAGAGGTCAAATAATAGATAAAGTTACTTTATTTGGAAATGGATTATTTGAATAATAAGAAATGTTGGAGTTTCCAACATTTCCTTGAAGTTGCAAGATAAGGAAATATTATGAATCTTAGAGAATATAATATTGAAGCTCATTTTACTAGAGCTGGATATTTAAGTATTAATAGAAGTTTTATTAATACTTATATTAAAAATTTAAAAAATGGATTATATGATGATTATGATGAAGTATTTATAACCGTCGATGGTATAGAATTTGATATGTCAAAAATTGTTAAAAATATAACATATAATGAACATAAAAATATAGTTCGATTAGATAATTGTGATTGGAAATATTGTATTTCTAATTATAATAAAAAGGAGTAAAAATGGCAAAATTTTTAGATGATGATGAAATAGATGTTTTGTTATCTATTGTAGATGAAGATGAAGGTTGTTATATGATTATTGAAGATGAAATAAAAGCAACTTTTGAAAGTTTGCTAAGTATTAGCACTGATTTAATTATCACAAAAGTATTTCAAAATGATATAATTGATGATGGATATTTAAAAATTACATATCGAATATATCCGAACAATAAAAATTCTGAAAATTGTGAATTTATTTATTTTTATGTTTCGCAAAGATTAATTCTTAAAATGTTTTATTTTATGTTAGGAGGAATAGATGATTCTCAAAAATCTTTAAATCATGATACAATAGATGCAGGAGTAGAATTATTTAACACTGTGTTAGGATCAATTGTAACAGCATTAAATAGTCGGCAAGAATTGATATTTGATTTAATTGATTATAAAGTAGTTAATTTAAATGAATTAAAAATTGAATTAGATAAAATATTTAATGTAAAATTTGATAATGTTTATGAAGGCAATTTTATATCTAATGTTTATAAAATATCTGATTTAATATTAAGAGAAAAATCTGAAGATAAAAAATTTGATAAAAATATGAATAAGATTAAAATTAGTGCTGAAAAAATGAAATCAATTGATTTTTGTTATTGGCTTCAAGGATTTTTCGAATTGACGGATCAAAACACTTTAACTGAAAAACAATTTTTAATTGTTAAAGATCATTTACAATTGGTATTTAATAAAGTAACTCCTGATAGAGATAATGATATAGAAAAAGAAGATTATAATTTAGTTCAAAAAAAACCAGTATCTTCAGGATATGATGAATTAGATTGTTTTTGTACAACTTAAGGGAGATAAAATGATTAATATAAATTTTAAAATAGAAATAACTGGAGATGAAAATCGTCAAGATATCAAACAAAAAGTACTTAAACAATATAAAAAAGAAATTGAAAATAAATTTACTTTTGATGAATATTTTTTAAATCATTCAGTTGTTTATGGTGAAGTTGATGCAAAAGGAAAAACTTCTGAAACTTTTGGAATAGTTACTAAAGATGTTATTTTAACTATTGATGAATATAATACTTTAAAAACTAAAGCAGATCTATTAGATAGAATGAGAAAATTAGATGAATAATTATAATAACATAATATGTTTAGATATCGATGATTGTATTTATCCTAGTGCTGCTAAAACAGATTGGAGCGATGGAGAAATAGCTATTGAAACATTAGAATTAAATTTAAAAAAATTAAAAATCTTTATGAATAACACAGATTCTAAAATTTTTATAACAAGCAGTTGGTATCAACTATTTGATTATTATCCAGATACTTTAAGTATCTGTGCTAAAGATGAAATTAAAAAATTGTGGGAAATTGATAAATGTCATAATTATGAAAAGATAGCGTATAAATTATTAACATTTTATCTAACTGATAATATTATAGGTATAAGTTGTGGAAATAGAGATATTGATATAATTGAATTATCAAAAAATAAAAATAATAAACTTATTGTTTTTGATGATTTTGATTTAAGTGATGTTTGTGATAACTTGAATAATGTTCATTTTGAGCGAGTAACGGGTTGTTTAAATAATGATATCTTATGGAGATCATATAATTTTTTAAAGGAATAAAATGAAAGAAATAAAACTATATAAACCGATGCAAAAGAAAACAATCAATCAAGTAATTATTAAAAAAATAAATGATTGGTTAAAATATATTGATGATGAAGAATTAGTAAAAGAATTAAAAAAAGATATTATAGTAACTGGTGGTTGTATTCCTAGTATGATGCTTGGAGAAAAAGTAAATGATTTTGATATTTATATTAGAACATTAGAAACTTTAGAGAAATTGTCAAATTATTATATTAATAAATTTCAAAAAGGTTATGATGGTTCTATTTATTTAACTTATAAAAAAAGTAGAATGATAGAAGATAAAGTTAATATTGATTATTCATTCCCAAGTGGTTTAAAATCAATAGACGAAGAAGGAAATGTAATAGATTTTGATTTTAAATTTAATCCAGATTTTAAAAAATTAGATTATCAAGATTTAAATAATACAGTTGCTATTTTAGTTCGTTCAGAAGGTGTTGCAACGAAAAATAATTTTAATCCAAATGAAGATTCTAATTTAGATAATACTATCGATGATATCATTGGAATTGAAAAAGAAGAAACAGACAATGTAGGAAAATATAGACCAGTATTTATGTCCGAGAATGCTATTACATTATCTGATAAGATCCAAATAGTTACAAGATTTTGGGGAAAGCCTGAAGATATTCACGCAAATTATGATTATCTACATGTTCAAAATTATTGGACATTTGATGAAGGAGTTGTAATGAATTTAGAAACTAATGAAGCTATTAGAACTAAAACATTGGTTTATAAAGGATCAAGATATCCTGTTGCAAGCATTATTAGATCTAGAAAGTTTGTTCAAAGAGGTTGGACTTGTACTGCTGGACAATATTTAAAAATGATGTTGAATTTGAGAGATTTTGATTTAACTGATTTTGATACCTTAAGAGATCAATTAACAGGAGTAGATTTATTATACTTTCAAGATTTTATCGCTAAATTAGAAAGAGCCAAAGAAGAAGGTAAAGTAATAAATAATACTTATATTATTAGTATGTTAGATAGATTTTTTTAAGGAGCATATATGAGGATAAATGATAATAGTTTAGAAGACTATATCGACTTTAGAAAACCAAAATATAAAAAAAGACGTACTATAGATTACCGAACCAAATTCAAATTATTTGATAAGGTTGGTAAATGGAAAGTTCGATTTTTAAAAAATGTTAAATCTCGTAGAGGTTCGGTAGTAGGTGATTTTGTTTGTGTTGATTGTAAAGAAACATATCAAGAAGTTATAAAATATGTAGCCACTAGTGATGATATATTCTATGCAAGATGTAGTAAATGCAGATTTAAAAATAGATTCAAGGATAAGGAATAAAAATGAAAAAATTATATATTGCAAAAGACTATTATGATGATATTGTAGGAGTTGTTCTAGGAGAATCTAAAGAATTTGTAGATGTATTCTATCAGGGTAGAAATGAATTTCCGCATTCGATAGAAGAAATTGATATTGCAAAATTAGATGAATATCCTAAAGTTTTAACTTTAATAACTTCTGAAGAAGTTAATGTTAATGATTTAGATAGATTTAAAAAAATTAGAATATGTAAAAGAGGAGCATAAATGGAAATTGTAATAACATATTGGTGGATAATTACTATTAGTAAAGTAGTAATGTTAGGAACATCGTTTTATAAATTACACAAAAGTAATTACAAAAGTAAATTATGGCGAGGTTTATTTATTATAGCTATAATACTAGCTTATGTTGGTCCTATAAAATATGATGGAACAGATAGCACTCATGCAAGTATTCAACAAGTTGAATCAGTTGAAAGCAATAAAGAGTTACCAAAAAAAGTAAATGATAATTCTTTTCAAGAAGCAACTAGTAAAAATATAGGAATAACTCAACAAGATATTTGGAAATAAAATGGCATATTATGTACAACCTATATTTTTAAGTGATCACTGGGATAAAAATAGAAATGAGGATGTACTTTTATCTGAAGTTGAAAGATATTTTAATATTCGAGAATCTCACTTAAGCAAATTAAAAAAAGATAAAATGAATTTTATTTTTAAAGATGAAAATATAAATAAATTTCAAGCAGTTAAAGATTATATGTATTATGTTTGGGAACTTGTAAATAATGTTGAGCAATTATATTATCTGTTAGAAGAAGATGGATACTCTGTACAATTTTTTAGTACTTGGTGTTATGAAAATAAATTTACAGACTATCCTTATCAAGCTTCTGAATGGATTAATAAAAATCTATTTATAATTTTAGAATATAATTTAGAACCTTATTTAAGGTTCGATATAAGATATATTAAACCAGACGGCATATTACAAAGTATTTTAAAAGGGTATGAAAAATTTCAACAAGATGTTGTTTATATAAATTATAATCCAACTAAAGTTTATATCACTAAAAACAAACAAAATAAAATGGTTCCAGAAAGTGATATAGATAAATATTTAGAAAATGGTTGGGTTAGAGGAAAGTATCAAAGAACTAGAACTTGTCCACATTGTGGTTTAGTTGGATCAGGTTCAAATATGTCAAGGTATCATTTTGACAATTGTAAAAAGAAAGGAGATATATGAAAATCGAATATTATTACAGTGACTTTATTATAGGCTCATGTGAAGAAAAATTAAAATTACCAATACTTTTAGATTCGCCAGAAAAAATATTTAATTATTTGAAAGATAATATTAGCAATGTTGATATTTATAATTATGTAAATTTTAAGCACAATCCAAATTTAAATTATGAAAGATGTGGATTTAATTTTTGGGATAAAGATGGTAATATGGTTATAGATTTACATGGATTTAAATCAAATGATGATGATAAATTTTTACCATTAGAATTATTTAAAAAATATAGTTCTAAAGATTTTAAGGTTGATAAATTTAGTTTTGATTTTTTAGACGGAGAAAAATATTCTAATGATAAATTAGAAGAAATTGCTAAAGAAATATTTGAATCATTTCGATACACAATTCGAACAACTTTAAAGAAATAATATGATCAATTCTATAAATAGTTTAATTGTATTTTCTTTTTATATTAGCGATCAGTACATTAGTTGTATCGCTATATTTTAATGAAAAAAGAAATAAAGAAGTTAAGATTAGCGAAGTGCTAATGTATGTTTCGTTGATATTTGGGTATTATGCCGCAGCATTAATAGATATAGCAAAAGGATAGAAAGATGAAATTAAATAGAAAAGTTTTAAATGATTTTGTAAAAGATTGTAAAAAGAATAAAAGAATTGTTTATTCACAAAGAGATTTTGTAGAAGAAACAGGAATTATTATTCAATGTTGGAATAAATCGGACCAGGTTTATTTAGATTATGGTTATATTGTAAATGATGATTGTCAAGAAGAATTACAGTTCAATTTAAATTTATGGTGCTTAACAATATTTGTCGATTCTTATGAATTTGAAATAATTCTTGGAAAAGATGATAATTGTCATTGTGAAAGTGTTACTAAATATAATGAAATTTGTACAGATTCAATAGTATATAAAATATTACCAAATATAACATTACTAAATGAAAAATTATTTATAATAAATGAATAGTTATTTTGCAGGTTGTATTATTTCGTTTATTATTGTATTAATGATATTAATACAAGAAGATGGATATGAGTTTTTATTAGTAGATATTTTATTATCACTTTTATTAGCTCAATTTAGTTGGTTTGGAGTACCGATATATTTTTTTATAAAATATTCTGGAATAATTATAAAATAGAAAAGGATTAAAATGGGATTTCAAAGATACAAAAGAAAAGGATTTGCAGAAGCAAGACCAGTTACTCAAGAAGAGATTAGTAAGGGAAAGCATTTTTTAAAAATAAGAGGAATCAGTGTAAGTGCAGCTGATGCTGAAAATGGTTCTCCAAAAAAAGGTGATATGATAGCCAGAAATCCTAAAGATCATTATGATCAATGGTTAATTGCTAAAAAATATTTCGAAGATAATTTTGAAGTTTAAAAAATATGAATAAAAAAATTTTATCATATTTTGGACCAGTTCCATATTATGTATCAAATTCAGGTGAAATGATTTTTATTAAAAGAAAATTGTTTAAAAAATATAAAGCTATTATCTATAGC
>Ga0256828_1000386_pt1 | contig 29807 bp, 20 predicted proteins | sample CV88metaG_FD_185993 | JGI IMG/M metagenome (GOLD analysis project Ga0256828, IMG submission 185993) | Hydrothermal vent microbial communities from East Pacific Rise, Pacific Ocean - CV88 | ecosystem: Environmental > Aquatic > Marine > Hydrothermal vents | place: Pacific Ocean: East Pacific Rise...
CCTGAACTGACAAAGCGTACCTTCTCAATACTCTCAAACATCTCTACAATGTGTTTGGCAAGTTTGGTCTCCGTGGTGGTTGGTGCACCAAAGCTCAGACCATTCTTCACCGCAGAGAGAACAGCCTTTTCGATATCCGCATCTGCATGACCAAAAATAAGTGGTCCCCAGCTCTGTACAAAATCAATATAGCTGTTACCATCAATATCAATCAGTTTGCCACCCTCTCCCTTGGCGATAAATGGAGGGGTTCCTCCCACGCTTGAAAATGCACGTACAGGAGAATCCACCCCCCCAGGTATGACCTCATAGGCCTCTTTAAATGCTTGTTCACTTTTATGGTAGCTCATATTGATATCTACTCCTTTTTTATCCAGATTAAAATTTTTTTGATTATACTATCTTTCATGTTTTAGATTTCTTGATGAGGAAGTGTTATGAGAATATTGGTAGCATTTATAATTACACTGGTGGTATACGCTTTGCTACTTTGGTTGTATCTGACACAACTTCATAAGATTAAAACGTTGAAAATGAAAACACCTACTGAGCATATTATCAAAATAGACCTTCAAAATTTTCAAATCCCTGCTACGCCCAAAGTACCGATAAAACAAGCACTTTCACCGAGAAAGCTTAAAAAAAAATTGCCAAAAGCTAAAAAAAATAAAACTAAAAAGCTTCCCAAAAAAGTTAAACCAAAACAGCCAACTTTGGTTAAAAAAATTGTAAAGATCAAGAAAAAAAGTAAAAAAAAACAAGTAAAATCTACTAAAAAACCCAAAATACTTGCACCATCTGAGATGGTTTTTATTGAAAACCCTTTAATGTTGAATTCATCCAAACAGGGTCAGTCTGTTCAAACAGCAAAAATTATTCCATCTCCTCGAATTAAAAAGCTTTATGGTAAATCATTTGATCATTTTACTGTATCACAACAGAAATTTATTGTTGATAAGCTAGATGAGATTCATCGTATCACTCAACAAACTCTCTCTTCTCGGGGCTATCCTTCTGGTGCATTGGCTGCCAAAACAGGGCAAGAGGGGGTAAATATTGTCTCATTTGACCTACATCCTAATGGGGATATTAGCAATTTACGCTTGCTTCAAAAGGTTGGCTATCGAGCTTTGGACGAGAACACACTTGAAACCATTCGTACGGCGTACAAAGATTACCCGTATCCCCAAGAAGTTACCAAAATTATTTTTTATGTAGAGTACTCTATTTTTGGGTATTGAGTTCCTTTTTATATTTTATATTATTAAATAATGTTTAATAACTATAGTGATATAATGGTATTTGTTCAATAAAAATATTTAAAGTTAGGTGTTAATTTAAAATATTTAATTTTATTTTTTTATATGTTGGATATAATTTCGACGAAAATCGTCTATTAAACGTTTTCTAATAAAAGGAATGAACATTATGGCTAAGATAAAAATATTATATTTTTTAGTGTATTTAATATTTATGGGATGTAGTAGAAAAGATGATTTTATTCTTTTTCATAATGCTGATATAAATCACTCTTCATCTATGGTAACGGATCATGTGACGTTTGAATATAAGGTTGTTACGCATGATAGGGTCTTGGTCATTATCTATAATCATCCTGAATTAAGTCCTTCGACATTGGGTAATCGAACCAATGATCGGGGTATTTTGATCAATTCAAAAGGGGACATTCATTTACCTTTGGTGAAAGCCATTCATGTTGCTGGATTGACACAAACAGAAGCCCAAGAGAAGATTGAAGCTGCCTTTAGACGTTTTATTAAATCTCCAGATATCTATTTTGAGGTCTTAAATAAACGAGCATATGTTGTGGGAGAAGTGAACCGTCCAGGAGAAATTGAGCTGCCCAATGAGCAACTTAATTTGCTACAAGTTTTAGCAAGAGCAGGTGACCTCAAAGACAGTGCCAATAGGAATCAAGTGATGATTTTACGTCCTAAAGGGAATGCAATTGATTCGCAGATTGTAAGTTTGGTAGATTTTAACTCTTTAAAAACTGCCAACTTGACCATTAGACCTAATGATGTTGTTTATGTATTGCCTAATGATATGAAGGCATTCAATGTCAAAGTTGATGAGGCGAACCCAATATTTAGACTTATTGGTAATGCACTATCTCCATTTATAACAATCAAAGTATTATCAAACTAGGGAGATGAGATGGTGAAACACTTAGACAATATACAAAAACATGAGTTTGAACTCAAAGATTTATTGGCGATTATGGGCAGTTTTAAATGGTTAATTATTTTTATGGTGTTCCTATTTTTTGCACTTTCCAATATTTATCTCTATTTTAAGCCCTCGATCTATAACAGTTACTCTATTATTGAGGTCAAGACACGAGATAAGAGTATCAAAGTGAGTGACGATTTACTTCAAAATGCTTTTTATTCAACCAATAAGGGTATTGAAAAAGAGATGGAGATTTTACGGACATATGAGATTAATAAAGAGGTTATTAAAAAACTGAACTTTGTTACTCAAATTTTTGTCAAAAAAAATTATAAGAAGCATGAATTGTATGGAAATAAAATTCCCATTAAGATTGACAAGGTCAAAGTAATAGATCCTCGAATATTGGGGAAAGAGATCAAGGTTGTTCTTAAAAAAGAGGGATATACCTTGGATATTGTAAATTCAAAGAGAGATATATTGCTGAAAAAAGTGATGGATGATGTTGATCTCCTTCAACTTGATAGAGAGAGGATTTATCCGTATAATAAGCGAATAAGAACGGACTATTTTAGACTATCTCTTAGTAAAACAAAGGTAGAGAATAAACATAAAGTGATGTATTTTAAGATCAATGGAGATGTGCGAAATATTTATGAATTTATTATTAAAAATAGGGTAAAAATTACACAATTAAATGAAAATGCACCATTAATTAAAATCTCTTATGAAGATACCATTCCTGACCGTGCTTCAAACTATGTTAACAATTTGGTAAAGGTCTTTTTGGAATCAGGAGAGATTACCAAGCATAAGCGAAGTGATAAAATTTTGGCATTTCTCAAAAAACAGTTAAACAGTACCAAAGAAAAACTTTTACGTTCAGAAAAAGAGTTAGAAAAATATAAAGTTGAAAACAATATTATTAACCCTTCTGTACAATCAAGTTTAATGATTAAGAAATTGAGTGACATTGAGATCTCAATTTCAGAAAATCTTTTGAAGAAAATGCTCTTAGATAATGTTCTAGGGATTATCAAAACACAATCAAATTTTGATTCTATTGATTCTTATTTAACAAGATTAGATGATAGTCGAATTTTACAACAGTTAAATACTTTAAATGAACTAGAGTTGAAAGAGGTGAGTTTAAGTTCTGAGTTTACTGATGAGTATCCCAAACTAATTGACATTAGAAATCAAATATCAACCATAAGAGAGGACATTGTTCTCAATATTAAAAGTTTAAATGCTTCGGTTTTGCATAAAATAGCCAGTCTTAAAAAATTAAAAGCCAAATATGAGGGGAATTTACTTAATTTACCTAAAAAAGAGATGACCCTTACCAATCTCATAAGTAAGCATGAGATTGATTCTCAGATGTATGATTATTTGTCTAAAAAAAGACAAGAGAATGAAATTATCAAGGTTGCAACAAGTTCTGATTATAAAATTATTGAAAAAGCGTATGTTCCTAAAAAGCCTATTAAACCCAAACGTTCATTGGTCATGTTGCTCTCTTTAATTTTTGGTTTTTTATTAGGGGTGTTTTTAGCCATTATCTTACATAAAACCAGTAAGAAAATTAGAAGTATTGAAGATATTGAACATAGTACGGATCTTCCAATATATGGGCTTATTCCCTCTTCTAAAAAAGAGAAAGATCAACATATACGTGTTTTAGAAAATCCACATTCTCCTTTTTCAAGTAGTTATAGAAATCTAAGAACGGATTTACAGTTTTTGACCAAATCCAATAGCTCTAGTGTGGTTTTGTTAAGTTCTTTGACTCCTTCTGAGGGACGCAGTGTTACAACAGTGAATTTGGGAGCTATCCTACATTTAGCGGGTTACAGCGTGGTGGTGGTCGATTTGGATCTCTATAAGCCCTCTTTACATCAATATTTTGATATTAATTTTAGTAGTGGTGTGAGTGGATATTTGGCTGGAAAAGAAAATTTGATTGATATTATTTTCCCTACCATGTATCCCAACTTTGATGTTATTCCCGCGGGTTCAATTCCTTCAAATCCTTCTGATTTGATACTCTCTAATAAAGTTGGCATTATGTTGGAAAAATTAAAAAATGAGTATGATTATGTTTTGATTGATACGGCTCCTATTGGAACCATATCAGATACTCTAAGTATTATGGAGTATGCTGATATTAATTTGATTGTACTTCGAGCAAATAGGGCTAAAAAATCGTACTTGGAAAAATTGGAAAAAATGATTGCTAAATATCATTTAAAAAATATTGGATTAATTCTGAATGGTGTGAGTCCAAAATATTTAAGTAATATTAAAAATAAATTATAAAAGACAAAGGGGAAAATATGAATGGACTATCTGATTCTGTAAACTATGATTTAGATTTTTCTACTCTAAATGATAAAAAAAGTTTGGACATGCGTTATACGAAAATAAATTTTTTGCAAAAAAGGGTCGTGGATTATACGATGACAATACTTTTTATTTTAACGTTGTGGCCACTTGTTTTGTATACGATCTATAGAATTAAAAAGGAGTCTCCTGGACCTGTTTTTTTCAAACAGTCACGGGTTGGATTAAATGGTAAAACATTTGTATGTTATAAATTTAGAAGTATGCATACCGATAGCCATTTTAATCCTTATACCTCCGATAATGATTCTCGAATTTTTCCATTTGGACACATTATGAGAAAAATGAGAATAGATGAATTGGCACAGATAATTAATGTTGTCAAAGGTGATATGCACATTGTTGGTCCTAGAGCTGAATGGGATATTTTGGTTAAAGAGTATGAAAAAATTATTCCAAATTATCATCTTCGGCATAACATAGCCCCAGGTATTACTGGGTTGGCACAGGTTAAATATCCCTATGGTAGAAATGCGTATGATGCAAAACAAAAATTGGCTTATGATACCTTTTATATAAAAAACTGGTCTATCCTTCTTGAGTTAAAAGTTTTACTTCAGACGGTTGGTGTTATTTTGAAAAAAAGTGGAATTTAATAGATTCGAATTATTCTCTATGTAAAATTTATAGGAACATATTATGTTATTTAGCTCATTCGAATTTATTTTTATTTTTTTACCCATTACTTTTTTTATTTATTTTTATTTTAATAGATTAAAAATGCTAAAAGTAAGTAGGCTATTTTTACTCTTAGCCTCACTTTTCTTTTACAGTTGGTGGAATGTATGGTATTTGCCTATTATTTTGCTCTCAATGAGTTTTAATTATTTAATTGGTGTTTATCTTAACAAGGTAGATTCAAATAAAGTAGTATTGTATTTTGGAATAATTTCCAATTTGTTACTTTTAGGGTATTTTAAATATGTAGATTTTTTTCTGGAGAACATTAATCTTATTTTAGATGATGATATTTCTCTGTTGCATTTGGCTCTTCCTTTAGGAATATCTTTCTTTACATTTCAACAAATAGCCTACTTGGTAGACAGCTATAATAGTAAAACTTCAGATTATGATTTTATTAATTATGCGGTATTTGTTACTTTTTTTCCTCAATTGATAGCTGGTCCGATTGTTCATCATGAGGAGATGATGCCACAATTTGAAAATTTAAAAAACAAGTTGATTAATTATCATAATATTGCATTGGGTTTATTTATTTTTAGCATTGGATTATTTAAAAAAATTGTGATTGCAGACTCTCTCTCTGTTTGGGTAGCAAATGGCTTTGATAAAGCAGAAGTTTTATCTTTTGTGGATTCTTGGATAAGCAGTTTGAGTTATACCTTTCAATTGTATTATGATTTTAGTGGGTATACCGATATGGCAATAGGGGCGGCCTTACTTTTTAATATTAAATTGCCCATTAACTTTAATTCGCCGTATAAGGCAAGAAATATTCAAGATTTTTGGAGAAGATGGCATATTACCCTTTCTCGTTTCTTAAGGGATTATATTTATATTCCTTTAGGAGGTAATCGAAAGGGATCTGTGCGAACATATGTTAATCTCTTTATTACATTTTTATTGGGAGGAATATGGCATGGTGCTGGTTGGAATTTTATTATATGGGGAATACTGCATGGTGTGGCTACTGTTGTGCATCGGTTTTTTAATCGACTCTCTATTATACTCCCCTACTGGTTTGGTTGGTTTTTAACTTTTAATTTCTTAAATATTTCTTGGGTATTTTTTAGAGCAAAAACGTTTGATGATGCACTTAAAGTTTTATCTGGCATGTTTGGCTTCGAGGGGTTTCTTCCAAAACACATGACTTTTTCTGAGCTGTTGGCTTCTCCTAATAAAATTTTATTTGATTTTGGATTTTCTGCTGGTCAAAGCTCTTTTGATTTTCTATTAACGGCACTTATCTCTATGGGGGTAGTGTTTGGAACCTTTTTTATGAAAAATAGCATAGAGAGTTTACATGAATTTAAACCCACACGATTTTATCTACTGTGGTTTGTATTGGCAATGCTCATTAGTCTTCTTTTTATGAATTCACTCAAAGAAACGGAGTTTTTATATTTTGATTTTTAAAAAATTTATACAACAAGCCTTTTTACTGTTGGCTTTGGCTTTACTGCTAATCGTGGGTATACACTACTGGTGGGATCCTTATGGTATATGGCAAGAGGTAACAGGCAAGCGTATTAAAATGATAGAGAGTGCAAGAACAACAAAATACTTAATGGGCTTTAATTATATTCCTTCAAATTTTAATGGTTTGTTGATTGGACCCTCTCTCTCTGCTGATATGAATACCCAATTGATTCAAAACTATAAAATTTATAACGTCTCTTTTAATGGTGGTAATATCACTGAGTTAAGTATTGTGGTTAGAAATATATTGGAACATGATAAGAATAAGAACATAAAATTTGTTATTTTCTGTCTGAATACGTATATGACAAAAAATCATGGAGAGAAGTCAACAGCTTTAGATCCTCGTTATTATTTGGGAACATTGGGTTCAATAGATACTTTGGGACTGTTATACAGTAAATATAAAAAAAGTCTTGATCCGAAAGGGGATAAGTTTCATGACAGTACTTATGGGTTTATTGATCACGACAAGAGAGAAAAAAATCAAAACTCTCAAAAAATGTTATTTGAAAAATTAGAAAAGATGCGAAAGGGAGAGGAAAAACTGGTATTAGATGCTACTGCGATGCAGGAATTTAAAGCGTTAGTTGCGTATATAAGAGGGAAAAAAATTAAAATTTTTGCCTATACTTATCCTCGACAATATGATATGTATATGCTTTGGAAAGATGACTATAATAGGATATATGAGGCTCAAAAAGATCTTTTTACGAAAGAGGATGTGTTGTTTGATTTTAATGATCACAGATTTAATGCCTTTAGAAAAGATTACGCTTCTTATATTGATGGAAGTCATCTGAGTCAAAAAGGTGCCACAATTGTTCTTAAAGAGATTAAGAAGCAATTGGACAATTATTATGGTGAAAATGGCTATGAAGAGTAGAATAAAAAGATATTTCTTAAATTCAGATTATAAAAGATTAATGTCAAATTTGTCTTATATGGCATTTATTCAAATAGCAAATTACATATTGCCTTTTATTACGTTACCTTATGTGGTTCGTACCATTGGTGTTGATAAATTTGGTATTGTTATTTTTGCTTATACCTTTGTTGCCTATTTTAGAATTGTGATTGATTATGGTTTTAAGATGATTGGTGCCAAATATATTTCAATTCATAGAGATGATAAGGATAAGATTGGTAAAGTTCTTTTCAATATTATTATTGCACAATTTATATTGCTCTTTTTGAGTTCCATTGTTTTTTTTACAGCACTTTTTTTATTTCCAAAACTTTATGACAATATGGATGTATTTTTATTTACGTATGTGGCTCTTTTTGGATATATTATTTTTCCGATATGGTTCTTTCAAGGTATGGAGGAGATGAAATATATCGCATTTTTTAATATTTTTTCAAGACTGATTTATACCATTTCAATTTTTTTGATTATTAAAACACCTGAGGACTATATCTATGTGGCACTGCTTGACTCATTGAGTGTTATTGTTATTGGCGTTGTCTCTTTTTACTATATTATAAAAAGATTTAATCCCATATTTCATTTCTCTTCTTATGAAGATTTAAAAGCGTTATATCTGTCAGGTTGGTATCTTTTTATCTCTAATATTGCGGTGAGTCTTTACAGTTACAGTAATCTTTTATTACTGGGAATTATTGGAGACTATGAGCTGGTTGGTGTTTATGCTTTGGCGGATAAAATTTTTAGAGCCATTATTCAAATCCTTCGTATGTACAATCAGGTTATCTACCCACACTTAGCAAAGTATCAATCAGATAAAGCGGTGCTTATTGATAAAACCAGAAAGTTTCTTAAGATTTTTATTCTATTTTTACTCTTTTGTTCTATATCATTATTTTTATTGTCTGACTTTTTTATTAATTTGGTTTATGGATCAGGAAATGATACGTCCTCTTTGATTTTATCCCTTCTCTCTTTGAGTATTGTTTCTCTTCCTCTTGGTGGATTTTTTACGCAATATTTAATTATCAGTAGTCGTGAGAAAGATGTTGCCAAAATAACTTTTCAGACGATGTTGTTAAATTTTATCTATGTGGTTCCTTTGATCTATTTTTATGGGGCAATAGGCTTAGCCATATCGGTGGTTTTAATCTCTTTTACGCAAGTTTATTTAAACAGTAAATACAGTAGAGAGTTATTTGCAAGGGAGAGAAAATGAAACTTTATCTTGTGATTCAATCTATGGATGGAGGAGGTGCACAAAGGGTTCTTAGTATTTTGGCAAACCATTGGTCTCTACGGGGATATGAAGTAACCTTAGCAACATTTAGAAATGAACACTCTTTTTATCCATTAGAGAATAGAGTTAAACATTTAAAATTGGGATTAGATTCCCAATCCATAGCGAAAAAAAAAGTTTGGTTTGATAATCTATTTAGAATTAATACGTTGACCAAAAGCATAAAAGAGGAACAAGCAGATGTGGTAATAAGTTTTATGACAACTGCCAATATTTTGGCAACCTTAGCCTCAAAACGTGCCAATGTTCCTATCGTTATTGCTGAACGTACAAATTATAATTTTTTAAATTCAAGAATATGGCGAATATTTAGACGCATGGTTTATCCTTTTTCGGATGCGTTAGTGGTTCTGTCTACTTATGATAAAGAGAAGTATGCTTTTCATAAAAATAGTCATATTATTTATAATCCTATTGCTCTATCTTGCAATCACAGAGAGGTTAAACGGGAAAAAATTATTTTGGCTGTAGGACGGTTGGAGTATCTTAAAGGTTTTGATCTGTTGATTGATGCTTTTTCAAGGCTTAAACAAGAGGGATGGAAAGTGATAATTGTTGGAGAAGGTAAGGATCGAGAAGCATTAGAAGCGCAGGTGATTAGATGTGGGTTAGAGGCATCTGTTGAGATGCCAGGTGCAACTCAAAATATGGAACCTTATTATCGAAAAGCTTCTATTTTTGTACTCTCTTCACGAATAGAGGGGTTTCCCAATGTTTTGATAGAGGCGATGGGATATGGTGCTGCTCCCATTGCGATGGATTGTTTAACTGGTCCTAGAGATATTATTCAAAACAAAAAAAATGGACTTTTGGTGGAGGCTGAAAACAGTGTTGAGCTAAGTATTGCCATGGAGTCCTTGATGGATAATCCTGATCAATTACAAGCATATGCAACCCATGCCAAAAATGTTAATAGTGCGTTAATGATTAATACGATATCAGATAAATGGTTGGGTGTTATTTCGATGGTTATAAAAAATAAAGGAGTGTAGTTATGTGTGGTATTGTTGGATTTGTAGATTTTAATCATAAAACTTCCAAGCAGAAATTGGAAGAGATGACCGATGTGTTACACCACCGAGGTCCTGATGACAGTGGGTACTCTTTTTATGCCAATTCAGAGAAAAATATAGGTTTAGGACACAGACGACTCTCTGTTTTAGATCTTTCTAAGCATGGTCACCAACCTATGTCTTATGAAGATTTAGAGATTATTTACAATGGTGAAGTTTATAATTTTAGAGAAATACGTCTCTTATTGGAGCAAGAGGGATATGATTTTGAATCAGATTCAGATACCGAGGTTATCTTAAAAGCCTATCACCGATGGGGTATTCAAGCTGTTGATCAATTCAATGGTATGTTTGCCATTTCGATTTATGACAGAATAAATCAAAAAATTACTTTGATTCGAGACAGAGCAGGGGTTAAACCCCTCTATTGGTATTGGAAAAACAATCTTTTTCTTTTTGCCAGTGAACTGAAAAGTTTCTATCAACATGAATCTTTTGAGAAAGTGATTAACAAAAAAGCTTTGGGACTTTATCTTCAATATGGTTATGTATTGGAACCGCATACTATTTTTAATGATACCCATAAATTAAAAGCAGGACACTATTTAGAGGTTGATTTAAAATCAAAAAGTATTACGCAGCAGGTCTATTGGGATGTAATTGATTGCTACAATAAAAAGCCTTTGGATATTTCCCCAACGGAGGCAATTGATGAGATGGAGCGTTTATTCAAATCAGCTTTCTCTTATCGGATGGTATCGGATGTTCCTGTGGGTGTTTTTTTAAGTGGAGGATATGATAGCAGTGTGGTAACGGCAATTTTACAAAACAGTAGCCCAGAGAAGCTTAATACCTTTACCATCGGTTTCCATGAAAAAGGATTTGATGAAGCCCCTTTTGCCAAAGAGGTTGCCAAATATTTGGGTACCAACCATACAGAGTATTATTGTACGCAGCATGATGCCTTGGAGATTATTCCTAAGTTGAGTGAAATTTATGATGAACCTTTTGGGGATCCCTCCTCTATCCCTACAATTTTGGTGAGTCAACTGGCACGAGAAGCGGTGACCGTTAGTCTGAGTGCTGATGGAGGAGATGAGATTTTTGCTGGGTATAATAAATATGATCTCTCTTTAAACTATTTTAATCAATTTTCCAAAGTTCCAACAATGATAAAACCTATTTTGCATTGGGGTATGGAGAAAATAGATCCCAAGAGGATCCCCTTTTCAGATAAAATTTTTAATTTTGAAACGAAATTTGAAAAAGTAAAAGATATGTTAGTTGCCAATACAGCTGTGGATGTGATGCGATATGGAAGTCAACATTTCACCGACCAACAGGTGGCAGAACTTTTAAAAGAAAAGAGACTTATACTCGATACCAATTTTAATAAAGGAGTGTTAATCAAGGGGAATGATCAGCTCCATAAAATGCTGGCAATTGATTATAAAACGTACATGGTGGATGATATTCTCACCAAGGTAGATCGTGCCACCATGAGCATCAGTTTAGAAGGTCGAGAACCTCTGTTAGATTATCGTATTATAGAGTTTGCTGCACAGTTACCAGCACATTTAAAATATCGCAATGGTGAAAAAAAATGGTTACTAAAAGAGATTACCCACAGATATTTGCCCAAGAAATTGATGGATCGACCCAAGAAAGGGTTTAACGTTCCCATTGAAGATTGGTTTCGAGATGAGTTAAAAGAGTATTTTCTTCTCTATCTCAATCAAGAACGATTGGAAAGAGAGGGATTGTTTAATGCGGATGAGGTGATTCGATTACGTGATAAATATCTATCGGGAGATAGGGAAAATGTAAAACGATTATGGTTTATATTGATGTTTGAGATGTGGTATGAGAAGTGGATATAAGATACGAAAGGATTGTCCATGTTTAAAACGTTTGAGGCTAAAATTGTTTACCTGTTTACGATTCTAGTTTTTACAAATATTATTGTATACCAATATGTTATGCACATGACCTCCATTCAATCCAATCTCTTTTTTATTGGATTGGCAATGGTCGTTTTTGTCTATAGGTTATTGGTTAGTCGTATCTCCATTAATATGTTATTGGGGCGAATAGGGATTTGGGCTTTTCTTTATTTTTCTATTCTTACCGTCTATTTTATACTTTCAGATATTGGAAAAATTGAGTTTGAATACTATAAAGAGTTGGTTAATAGTATTATTATTGTTTTGGCTTATTATTGGATACTCTCAGAGAATAAAACACATATCCAAGTGGCGAGGATAGCTATTTTACATGCAACCATTATTACCGCGATACTACTTATTTTTGACTTTTTCTCACCAGGGATTATTTTGGATAGAAGCAGTAGCTTTTTTATTGCTGGTCGTGCATCAGGGATTACCTTGAATCCCAATACTGCAGGTTCAATATTGACTTTGGGATTGATTTTTTCAATTGATATGGTGCCTAAACGATTGAGACTACTTTTTATGTTACTCATTTTTATTGCTGTTTTGGTTACGTTTTCTCGTTCTGCACTTTTGTTGTATTTGATTCTAACGGTGATTTTTACGGTACAAAAAAAGATAAGTTTTTTCTCTTTGTTCGTGGGGGTTATCTCCTTGAGCTTTTTTATTGGTATTATGTTGACCTTTGTGTTGCACTTTATGAAAGCCAATGGAATTCGTACTACCAATATTGAGGAACGAATTGCTTATATTGAGACGATGGGGGGATCAGGTAATGATAAGAGTGCTGATGAGAGAATTCATATTGTTGAAGCTGCCTATGAGTTGTTTGCTAATAATCCTCTCTTTGGAAAAGGTTTTGCCGCAACAGCCCTTTGGAATCATAAAATCGAAGCACATAATCAATATATGAACTATTTTGCACAGTATGGAATTTTTTCTCTTTTTATGTTCCCTCTTTTGGTTTATCTGAGTACCAAGGGTGCTAAAAATGAGGCAAAAGGGGTTGCCGTGGCATTTGTTGTTTTTATACTTATTAAAGGGATATTTACCCATAATATACTACGTGCATATTTTTATTTGATTATTTTTGTTTTGATGATGAATATGACGCTTGTATCCATAGATGAATCTCAACAAAAGGAGATTGAAGATGTCTAAACAAACGATTCTCTTTGTGATGCACGAGCTTGAGTTGGGGGGAGCTGAAAGAGTGGTTTCCAATTTGGTCAATAATTTAGACAGAGAAAAATTTAATGTACATCTTTGTTTATTTAAAAAAAAAGGAATCTTATTAAAAGGTTTGAGAGAAGATATCCAACTACATGACTTAAAAGCATCACGGGTTATGAGCAGTGGGCATAAACTCTTTGGGTTGATTCTGCAACTCAAGCCAGATGTTGTATTTTCAAGTATTACGCATGTGAATCTTCTTATTGGTATGTTTATTCCTTTTTTACGCATTGTAAATCGTGATATAAGATTCATAACACGAGAAGTTAATATTCCTAGTATACGAGCGAAATACATGAAAAAATCAAAAACAATGGACAGGTTGTATCGGTATGTTATTGGAAATTTTGATGCCATTGTGGCACAATCAGAATATATGTGCAGGGATTTGTCTGTAAGTTATCAGCTTGATATGCAGAAGATAAAGATTATAAATAATCCTTTGGATACGGAGATGATAATAGATTCATTGGAAAAAGGACAAGATCGGGTCTGTTTTGGGGGAACCAATACAATCAATCTTTTGGCTGTAGGGAACTTTCGAATACAGAAGGGTTTTGATCTTCTTATTCGTGTACTTCCCTATTTGGATGAGAGGTTTCATCTTTATATCATAGGAGATGGGGGTGAGAGAGCAAACATTGAAAAAGCGATTATTGATTTGGGCGTGGCTGATAGAGTAACCCTCTTGGGATTTCAAAATAATCCTTATATCTATATGCAACAGGCGGATCTTTTTCTTTTGAGTTCTCGCTATGAAGGATTTCCCAATGTGGTTCTAGAAGCCAATCAATGTGGTACCTTTGTGGTCGCATTCCAAGTACCTGGGGTAGATCAAGAGATTATTCAGGAGGGGATTAATGGTTGTTTGATTGAGTTTAAGAATTCAAAAGCGTTTGCCGATGCCATTATGAACCATGCTGTGAGTAAAGATCCAAAAGAGATTAGAGAGACAACCCAGAAATATAGGGTTGAAAAAATTGTAAAAGATTATGAACGTCTTTTTATGTTTGAGGGATAAGAGAGAATGAAAGTAAAATATATGGTTAATGGAATTAGTAAAACTTCTGTTCCAAAGAGATGGAGTGATTACATTAATAAAGAGATGTCCAATTTAGAAATTGAAATGGTTTCTATTGATAGGTTTCAGGAGAAGATATGGAAATGTAGAAAAGAGGAGTATATTGTGCATGGTCATCATATTAAAGCAATGGCACTCTTCATGATTTTTAATTTTTTTTTGAATAAAAATACCCTCTATACCTTGCATGGATCATATCATTTTTTATCCAAGACAAATCAGTTTCTGTTAAGATTTATCTTTAAATGGGCAGATAAAATCGTCTTTGTCAATCAGGTGGTATATGAGGATATTCCCGAAAGCATTAAAGTGAAAATTTCCCATAAATGTGATATAATATTAAATGGTATTGAAAATAGTTATGACTATAAAAAGACAGATATTTATGATAAATTTAATATCAATGCTGATGATACCCTTATTTTTCATCCCGCACGTTTTGTCGAAGAGAAAAATCATCTTAGATTGATTGATGCAATAAAAAGTGTTATTGATAAAGATAAGCGTGTAAAATTACTCTTAGCAGGTTCGGGAGTCTTAGAGGATAAAATTCGTCAACGTATTCAAGAGCTTGATCTCTCAGAGAATGTTGTTTTTTTAGGATTAATACAACGAGATGAAGTGTATTGTTTTTTGGAGAGTTGTGATCTCTTTGTCATGCCTTCTATATCAGAAGGGTTAAATATTGCTTTTTTAGAAGCTGTCAGTATGAAATGTAAGGTTTTGGTCAGTGATATTGCTTCGTTTACGTATCCTTTTAAGCACTATGATTTAATGCCCAGTGATTTTAATATTAGATTTGTTGATCCCTTGGACAGTGCTTTGATGGCAAAAAACATAGAGAACGCTTTGGCCGATGAAAAAAAAGAGAACTTTGATTTTTCAAAATTTTCTTTAGAAAATATGGTATCAGCATATTTCAAAATATACAAACAATTACAGTAAAAAAGGAAACAGAATGTATTTTAATAAACCCACAAAATTAATAAGAGGGTTACTGAATGATATATCAAATTTAGATGAGTATGTGGCACATATTGAGTTGCCAGATTTACATTACAAAGAACAGATGGAAGCCCCTTCGAGTACCGCCATCTCAACGGGTGATTATATGATTCCCTCTTTGGCATCGGCTGCGATCAATGATGGTATGAGTATTATTAGGTTGCCTTTTAAGCAAGAGGAGTTATCCGAAGAGATAATCAAAGATTTTTTTACTGAACTAAATTCGCATGCAGCCAAGAGTAAATTTGATATGAACAAGTATAGTCTATCTGAAGAGGAGCTTTATAATGTCTGTCTTTATGGTGCAAGTGCGGTAGTTGATAAATTTGATCTGCCCAAAGATATTACAGATGCCTTGGAGTTGGGAGGGGTTTTGGATGAGGGGTTGTGTGCCGAAGATATTGATCGTTTGATTCCCAAGGCATTGCTTAAATCAAAGTTTAGTCGTGCAGAGTTTGGTTTGAATTTTAGAGGGAACCATTTTTTAGAGATACAGCGTGTTAGCAAAGTAGAGGAGAGATCCTATCGTTCTGAGTTGAATATTCAGGAGGGGGATTTGACCGTTATGACCCATCTTGGACCAGGACCCTTTACGGGAAATTTGATGCGAATTTATACCAACAGAGAAAAGATTGGACCCCTTCATCGGGTACTTTATTTTTTAGCGAAGAGTTACTTTCATCTCTTTGAACAGAAGAGAGATGATTTAAGTTATGCGGATATTGTACATTACTTTTTTAATCCTAATAAGTATCAATCTTATAATATTAATACTACTTTAGGAGAGGATTTTTATAAACTTATCCAAATAGGTACGAATTATGGTTATGCCTATCAGTTGGGAACATTTACCGCTGTGAGAGATGCGGTTAGGGTGATACAGCAGCAATACAATCTCTCTACAGGGGATGCCAAATTGATTTGGAATGTATCACATAACTCTATCTATAGAGACAATATCAAGGGCAAAGAGCAGTTTGTGGTACGACATAATTCGGTTAATATTTATGCCGATAGACCAACGATATTGGCTGGTTCTTATGATGTTCCTTCGTGTATTGGTATCTCTTATGAACCCAATAATAATGAGCTTCTAAATACGCATGATCATGGCATTGGATCCATTATTAGTCGCTTAAAAGAGGAGAATAATCTGCACTATACCGATGCGATCTCAAAACGATATTTTTTTGAACGAGGTGTGGATCATATAGAAAAGATCAAAGAAGCAAAAATAACTGATAGGCAATCTATTGAAGCCATTGCAGATTATTTTAATGACGAGCATATCTTTAGACCATGGTTTTATGTTGATCCCATTGCCACGTTGAAAAATTAGGAGTTGATGATGAATACTATCTCCTATCAGGACATTATTACTCGTTGTCATGGTGTTAAAAAAGATACCTACCGACTCTATTACTATCATCGTCTTTTGGCATTGCCCTTGACCAAGTTTTTTTACTATTTTAATGTTAAACCCAATACCATCTCTTTGGCGATGATTGTGTTGTCTATTTTAAGTTTTTTCCTAATGATTTTTGGAGAGAGTACACTGTTTTTACTGGGGTTTCTCCTTGCAATTTTGGCATTTTTATTTGATAAAATTGATGGAGATTTGGCTAGGCTTTATGGGGTTGCCAATATCAAAGGGGCTGTTTATGATTTTGTCTACCATCGCTTTAGTCTCTTTTTATTCTATTTGGGTATTGGTATTCACTATGCAGATCAAAATCCGTATATGATTGGTATTGCTGCTACGGTAGGCTTTATTGCTAACTATATTGAAGAGATGCAACTGTTACCACATAGGGTGTTTGCACATAAATATATCTTAAAAGGGGAGCATATCAATCATGTCCATACTCAAGAGTATTTAGAACCCCTTGCGATCAAAGCTTTAAAGGTATTTAGAACACAACTGTTTCTTTTTTATTACTTTGCCTTGGGCATTATGTTGAACTATTTCTTTGAAAATATGGTTTTTATTTTTATGCTTTTTGCACTAATAGGTTCAGTGATCTATGCTTTGGCACAGCTTTATAGCATGATGAATCATACCTTTGATTATGAGATTGAGATGCTGGATAAAAGTGTAAAAGGGGTGTAAGATGTGTGGTATTGTTGGTTATGTTTCAAATAAAGAGATGCCCTATATTACAGAGATGGTTGGATCCATTAAACATAGAGGTCCTGATGATTATGGGATACATGTTGATTCAATAGATGATCGTACCCATGTGCATTTAGCCCATGCACGACTTTCCATACAAGATCTCTCTTCCCGTGGTCATCAGCCGTTTGTTAGTGCCTGTGCCAAGTATATCATCGTCTATAATGGTGAAGTTTATAATTTTAAAGCCATACAAGAGGAGTTACGCTCTTTGGGGTATGAATTTAAATCCAACAGTGATACCGAGGTGATACTTTACGCCTATCAAGCATGGGGTATTCACTGTTTGGATAAATTTATAGGTATGTTTGCTTTTGCTATTTATGATTTAGAAAAAGAAAAACTTTTTTTAGTAAGAGACAGAGCAGGCGTTAAGCCTCTTTATTATGCCGTAAGTGAAGATACTTTTTTCTTCTCTTCTGAGATTAAAGCACTCTATCCACATCCTCATTTTAAAAAAGAGATTAATCGGGATATTCTCCCTTACTATTTTCAGTTTGGATATATTCCTGCCCCTTATACCATTTATCATGATTGTTATAAGTTACAGCCAGGGCAGTATATGCTTTATGATTTAACCTCTAAAACCTACGATATTCATACTTATTGGGATATTCATACTTTTTATACAGAAGATAAAATTCAAAAAAGTGAAGAGGAGATCGTTGATGATTTGGAAAAGCTTCTACTAGATGCCTGTCAATTGAGAATGGTTTCAGATGTTCCTGTGGGTGTTTTTTTAAGTGGGGGATATGATAGCTCTACGGTAACAGCCCTGCTTCAAAAGCATGGTAAAGAGCAGATCAATACCTTTACCATTGGTTTTGAAGAAAAAGAGTTTAATGAAGCTGATGATGCTCAAAGGATTGCTACTTATTTGGGGACAAAACATACCGAATATTATTGTACTCCTCATGATATGTTGGCGTTGATTGATGACTTATGTTACTATTGGGATGAACCCTTTGCCGATGATTCGGCTTTGCCAACAATGATTGTTTCCAACTTGGCACGAGAAGCAGTAACGGTGGCACTCTCTGCTGATGGTGGAGATGAGGTCTTTTTTGGTTATAGCAAATACTTTGCAATTGAAAAGATTATCAAGTTAAAAAAATCACCCATTAAAACGGCACTTCTGAAACTTTTGGTTAATGGTTTGACAGAGAAACGGGTAATGTTCTTAAATGCGTTGATTCCCAAATCAAAAAGACAATCGAATATTGTGGATAAGTTTAAAAAGTTTAAAAACATGATGAACTCAGATACCTTAGCAGAGATGTTTATCCGAGCCAGTTCTCAGGTAGAAGCCAACTATTTAGATGAGGTGTTGGTGAATGGTGCATTTAAAGATTTTGAGAACGTCTCTTTGGGGGAGTTTAAAAAGATAGGTAATTTAGAGACACTTAATCAGATGATGTTGATTGATTATAAAACTTTTATGGTCGATGATGTTTTGTGTAAAGTGGATAGAGCGACAATGAGTGTGAGTTTAGAAGGAAGGGAACCCCTACTTGATCATAGAATTGCTGAATATATGGCAAGGGTTCCCACCTCTTTAAAATATAAAAATGGAGCAGGAAAATATCTTTTGCGACAAGTTTTGGCTAGGCACATCCCCAAAGAGATGACCGATAGACCTAAATCAGGATTTACTGTACCTTTAAAAGATTGGATTTTAAATGAGTTAAAAGAAAAAGCAATAGATGCTTTAGAGAGTCAAATATTGTTAGATGATGCCATCATCAAAGAGGCACATCTAACACGTATTAAAAAGAATTTAGAACGTGGAAAAGTAGAAAATCCAACCTTTATATGGATGATAATAATGTATGTTATGTGGAGAAAAAGATGGAATTAATTGAAAATATGTTGAGTGCATTTTATAAAAAAAAATTAACCCCCAATAAGTATGCCAAGTATGTTGGCGTAAATTTTGGGAAAGATTGTAATTTTAGAACCAAAAAATTTGGGAGCGAACCCTATCTTATTCGTATGGGAGATAATGTACGAACGTCAGCCAATGTCTCCTTTATTACCCATGCTGGAGGGTTAAGTGTTGTGAGACATCTCTATTCAGAATATCAAGATGTTGATCTTTTTGAACCCATTACCATTGGGAATAATGTGTTTTTGGGATATGGTGCTATTATCTTGCCTGGTGCAAGTATCGGTAATAATATTATTGTTGGGGCAAACAGTACGGTAACCAGAGGAACCTTAAAGGATAACAGTGTTTATGCTGGGATCCCTGCAAAATATATATGTTCATTGGATGATTTTATCAATAAGAATAAAGAAAAATTTGTTAATACGCATAATTTAGCACCTCATGAGAAAGAAGCGTATATTAAACGTAAATTTGATAGAAAATTTTAGTGGAAGATAGAGATCTCTTTATGAATCTCTTTATCGGTGAGGGCATATAAAATACTATAAACCAAGCATTTCGCTCCTTTCTCATTGGGGTGAATAGATCCTTCAAAAAAATAGCTTGATTTGGTCTCGGGATTGTCTCTGTAGCGATCCATGGGATTTTCAATGAGTGGTAGGTCAAACTCTTTTGAGATATCTCTGTAGAGTTTTTTTAATGCTTTTCGATAAGATCCCAACGGGCTAACCAATACAATTTTGACCTTAGGAAGTGCCTTTTTGAGATCAATAATACTTTTTCTAATCGAGGGTGCAATGGCTCCATAGAGATCATTGTTTCCTGTTGCTTTGGCAAGGTTATAATCATTGCCTCCTAAGGAGTACTCAATAATGGTTCGTTCCCCTTGATCTCCTGTGGCATCTTGGATGGCGGTGTTGAATCCCACGCGAATATTGGTACTGCTAAGCCACCGTTTTGCAGTCATGCCTCCTATTGCATTTTTATGAAAATTAACATGGAGTTGATCCAAAATAGATTGATACAAGGCAGGATAATCAGCTACCACATGCCGCTTACTGTCTCCTACAACGATATAACTAATGTTTTTTTCTCCGTGGAGTGATTGATTTAATAGATTCTTTATGGGCATAAATTGACGTTGATTGGACGTATCAATTTTTAGAATACTATCTGGTTTGGTGCTGATCTTACTATTGAAGTCCTTTGCAAAGGTATCCATAGAAGCGATCAGCATAAAGAGGAGAATAAAAAATATTTTCATGCCATACATCCTTGTAAAATAATAGTATAAGAACAAGAATCATAGCATCAATAAAATCATAGGTATGTTAGTTGTTACTATTACTAAAATTTTGTTTGTTTCCTTTAAAGGTATTATTGATAATAATACTTTCATCCTTAACCCGTTTAATGGCAACGACACTGGCATCCTCAAAACTGTTTTGTGTTACATACATATTATCTCCACCTAAAATATGGTATTGACCTCCATGAAAATCATTATAAGCGATTTCAACAAATTCAAGCAGATTGGTTCCTATAAATTGTTTATGGGTACTTTGTTTGTAAATGGCTCCCACCGCCACATATCCATTATTGGTAAAATGGTTGTGGGTAATGGAAAAGGTACGATTGGTTTTTTCATCATAATCAATCAATTGAATACCATCACATCCTGAGTTTGTGAAGCTATTATGATGAATATTGTAGTGCATGAGAGGACTACTGTAATTGATATGGTGATAGAGGTGTATTTCGATACCATCATCACCACTGTTGATGATTTGATTGTAAGCAAACTCAAAATTACCAATGCTTTTGGTATCCACATCAATGGCATCATCTCCCGATTTGAGAAGTTCACAATAGAGAACTTTTCCTCCTGCTATGCTATCAAAACTGACGATATCTCTTTGAATTTTACTGATTTTACAGTGGCTTACTAGGTTATCATTTCCTTTGGTAAAGGTCACAAACTTTCCTCCATCTTGAATGGTTAGACCAATGAATTTTAGGTTGGCACCCAAATCATCTTCTCTACTGGCATCAAACATTCGGTTTTCATAATCACCCCTTCCTTGGATAATGGTACTGTCAATATAGTGTTGCTCCCCTGTTTGATCATAGAGCGAGGTAATGGTTAAATTATTTTGTGTGATTAGCATATCTTCTAAAAGTTGATAGCGTCCTGGTTTGAGAACAATGGTACTTCCATCAGGGACGGTGTTGATCGCATTTTTCAACTCTTCGGTGGAGGAGACATAGATATTTTTATCATTGTTTGGGATGACGATGGGAGGGGTATTGGGTTCGGTATCTCCATTGTCTATCTCCACCTGCTCTTCATCGTTTTTACCATATTCAATATGTAAAAGAGGTGCGAAAGAGGGGTTCCCATTATAGGATTTTGCGACACGTTTTCCTTCTCCTGAGATAAGAAAAGTGATGGCATTGCCTGTATGCCAGCCATTTTGATTGATCACTTCTTGGAGGAGATCGCTTAGATCACTGCTTCTTTGATCTATTCCATGCGCTCTTAATATTTTCCAAGGTTTGGGCGACCAGGTAGTAAATGCTTGGGTGGTTGCTCTCTTGCTGATATTATATTTTTGTGCCAAAAATGTTGTGGCATTGGCTATTTTTTCAGCATGGATGGTTAAATTGGTGGATTCAGAGGAAGATTCATCGGTGCTAAATTGGATATACGATTTACTAATATGGGTATTTTTAGGAATATCAATATTTGTAAAACGTAATCCTACTGTTTGATGTTTTGTTTTGTCTTGTATCAGTTCCAAATCAGAACTTAAGGTATCAATATTGCCATTTGATTCTTCTGCATCATCTGATGAGGAGAGAATTCGACGTTCTAGGGTACCTGCAGGGGTGGGTATTATGGAATTCTCTTCTTGTGTATTATTGGTTTCATCCATTTGATAGGTGATCGAGAGGATCGGGGCACTCGATTTCTTCCCATTATATGACTTTGCAACCCTTTTTCCTGTTCCTGAAATAATAAATGCCAAGGCATTTCCTGAGTGCCACTCCTCTAAATTGATAACTTCTTGAATGATATCACTAAGGTTAGGTGTTTGTTGGGCTTGACCTTGTTCATGCAGGATTGACCAAGCAGGTATGGCATTCCATGTAATGGGAGAACTGGTAATACGTGAACTTATATCCTGATTGTTGTAGCTAAAAGTTAGAGGATTGGCATTGAGTTCTGTGGCAATATTTAACGTTGTGGGTTCACTGTTTTTTTCATCTACGGTGAATTGGATATACGCCTTGGTGATGGTTGCACCCTTGGGAATGGCAATATTTTGAAATCGTAATCCTACTATTTGGCTTTCATGATCCTCTATGAGTTCAAGATCAGAGCTGTTGATCCCGATTTCTCCACTTTTGATACGTTCTTCTGCATCATCACTTGCTGATGAGATTTGTGTCTGTATGCTTTCTGCCCAAAGAGGCATATGGCTGATGGTTAATAATATTATGGTTATAACTGGTTTCATTTTTTAATCCTTTTTTAAACTATAATGCTTCACAAAAGAAAATAAAATCAAATGTGAAAAAGTATGATATCACTTATCAAATTAGTTATTGTTTTAAGTTATTGTTATATGCGAAATTACTATAATTTATTGTGTGCATTTGTATTATAAAATATTAATTTTTTATTATATAAAAATGTATATATGTATCTATAAATAATTATTAAAAAAGGAAAAAAATGACAAATTTAGGAAAACAACTTTTTTTATATTCTCTTAGTTCATTGTTGGTGGTAGCAAATACTGTGAGTGTGGAGAGTAAAATTTCCAATACCAATGATGATGCAGAGGAGACATTGGCAAGTGGGTATGTGAATCCCCATAGTACCGATTTGGAACTTATTCAAGAGTATAAGCAGCAAACAGTAGGATTACGATTTCAAAATATTGCCATTCCCAAGGGTGCAACCATCACCAAGGCATATATTCAGTTTCAAGTTGATGAGACAAGTGCCGTGACAACAAATTTGATCATACATGGTCAGAAGAGTGTCAATGCAGGTGCATTTGACAAAAGTAAAAAAAGAGATATCAGTGGGCGAAGTAAAACGGATGCTTTCTCTTCTTGGGTGGTACCTGTTTGGAATGAGGTTGGTGTACGAGGGGATGCACAAAAAAGTAGTGATCTTAGTAGTATTGTTCAAGAGATTATTGACCTTGATGGATGGCAAGCAGGAAATGCCTTGGCATTTATTGTCTCAGGAACAGGGAAAAGGGTGGCTGAATCTTATGAGGGAGATGCCTTAGGTGCTCCTCTTTTACATATAGAGTATGCCACTGAGACAGTCAGTGACAATAATGATAGTACTACAGGTACACTACCCAATGGAGAGGCTACGCTTATTAAAAGAGCCTCAACCGATACCACACTTAAAGATTTGGAAGCATTGTCATATAGTGCATCTGATAATGCACTTTGGGTTGCGGATGATGATGGCAAACAGATTTATAACATTAACCTTGCCACGCAGCAAACGGAAGAGATTGTGAGAGGATTTGATGCTCTTGTTCCACATAGCAATATTAAAGCAGTGGCGTATGATATTAACAGTGATACCTTGTACGCATTTGCACGGAATAATCGAACCATATTTAGGCTCACCAAAGATAACAATGGTAAGTTTATCATTAAGGACTTTAAGCATTTAGATAGTCCTGTGGTTGCAGCTACCTTTATCAATGGAGAACTTTATGTCTCTTGTTATGGTCAAATTAGAACGTATGATTATGAGAGCAATACCCTTTCTTCCCATAAACTTTTTTCTCTACCTTATACCATAGAGGATATGGCATATGCAGATGATATTTTATGGGCAGTAACCGAAAATAATCATCTGCATAAAATTGAGTTTAGCAGTATGCATCTGTTGGATTCTTATGATTTGGCAAGTTATGGACTCAAAGATGCCCGAGGGGTAGAGGTGATTGCCGATAAACTCTATATTGGAGAGGGGGCTGATCAGATTGGAAATGGTTTGGAACATGCGATCTATATACTCAATACCAGTTTGGACAATGCCGAAGGAACCGTATCTACGAAACCAGCTGATACCACTGCACCGATTATTACACTTAATGGAGAGCGTCGTATCACCTTGACAATAGGAGAACACTATAGTGAGCTAGGGGCTACGGCAGAAGATGAGGTAGATGGAAGTGTGAATGTTTTCTCTTCGGGTCAAGTGGATAGTTCATCGGTAGGCATTTATACGGTAACATATACGGCTACAGATAGTGCATCCAATCAAGCGAAAACAACACGAACCATTACTGTTATTTCAGATGGAGTGGATAATCCTCCTCCTGTACTTGATCCTGAAGTTATTAAACGTGATCCTAGTGATACCAATTTAAAAGATATCGAAGCGATTTCCTATGTGGCATCTGATCATGCACTTTGGGTTGCAGATGATGATAAAAAACAGATTTATAAAATCAATTTGGATACCCAACGAACTGAAGAGGTTATTGATACGTTTAATGCACTAAAAGGGGGAAGTGATATTAAGGCGATTGCTTATGATAGCTCAACTGAGACAATGTATGTTTTTGGGAGGGAAAATAAAACGGTATTTAAATTAAGAAAAAACAATCAAGGCATTTTTACGGTTGTTGATTTTAAACCATTAACGGTGGCAGTTGTTGCGGCTACTGTTATTGATAACAAATTGTATGTTTCTCATATGGGTATCATACAGGAGTATGACTATGATAGCAATCAATTGGGTAAGGTTGTACTAACTTCCCCTCAATTGGTGTATGATATGGCGTATGACAATGGCATCTTATGGATGGTTACAGGTGATAATAGATTGCATAAAGTTGATTTTGCTAGCAAATCTACACTTAAAACGTATAGCATGGAGGATAGGGGTATTCATGATGCTAGAGGGGTAGAGGTTGTGGACAATAAACTCTATATTGCTGATGGGGCGGATAATCTTACGGGAGACTTAGCACATGCCATCTATATTTTAGATATTGATCTTTCAACGGATAACTCAAACAGCAACATGCGTACCTCATTAAGGACATTGGAAGTGATTAAACGAGATTTCCAAAATATACCTTTTCGCCCCGAACGGGCTGATATGGAAGCAATTGCTTATATTCCTTCAGATCATGCGATTTGGATTACCAATGATGATGGCAAACATTTTATCTATCGGTTAAATCTCAATACCAACAAAGTAGATGATTATGTTGATGGTTTTGTTCAAGGTTTTGATGTTTCAATCAAGGCACAAGATTTAGAAGCCATAGCATATGATGCACCCAATGATACGCTCTATGTTGCTTCAGGTACTTGTGGAAGAGATACGGCGATTTTTAAGTTGGCCAGAACAGCCAGTGGATCGTTTGAGATTGTTGATGCACATAAAGTAGATGAAGCTTTCACCTCCATGATATTTATAGACAATCAACTCTATGTTGCCTATAAAGGTAGAGAGTTGAAACGATATGACTTTGAGACAAAACAGCTCTCCGATACCCTTTATAGATCACAACGTGAGTTATATGATATGGTGTATGCTGATGGTATATTGTGGGTGACTACGGATGAAAAAAGATTGGTCAAAATTGATTGGGAGAGTATGGAAACATTAGATTCCTTTGATATGAAAGAGAATGCAGTAGAGGATCCTAGAGGGGTAGCTGTTGTTGATAACAAACTTTATATCTCTGATGGTGCTGACTGGGTCTATGGCGATTTAAGACATGCCATGCATGTTTTTGCCATGCCATAGAGAGGTGTAAGCTTTTTTACAAGGAACCGTACGCCCCAATGGAGAATAATTCACTGTTCTCTTTGGGGTATAAAAAATTTTGAGAGAGTGTATCGAGTGAAATAAAATCATTATCGCTTACCTCTTCAATTTGCCATGAGTTGTTGGTTTGGGGGGTATCACTTTGGTATACCTCTCCTTGTGTATTTTTGTAGGAGATGTTATTGACAAGAGAACTCTCTTGGTCAAAAACGACAAAACCATATCCTCCATTATGGTATGCTGTATTATTGGTCAAGGTAAGATGTTTGGCAGAGTTGTCATCATAGCCACTGCTTTTATTGTTAAAAGCAAGATTAAATCTTGCTGTGACACCTGTACCCAAAAGTGAGTTTGGATCTCTGTCTCCTCCTAATTTAAATCCTTTACCATTGCCTTTCTCTCCTTTTCCATTATCATAGGATATGGAATATTCAATGAGGGTGTTAATTGATCTCCAGGTATCTATCCCATCGTCAGAATTGGAATAGACTGTATTGTGACGGATGATATTGTTCATACCATAAGAGATTGAAATTCCATCAGCATTACCTCCTTGATATTGTGTATTGGCATCTGAATTATGATGTACGATACAGTCGGTTATGGTGTTGTAGGAACTTCGAATATCATTGGGTTCTGTTTCTGTTCTGTTATAGATATGGATACCAACATTGTGGTTATGGTGTGACTCTACGCCCTCTAGTAGATTGTGGTTACCCCGTATGATAATGGCAGATTTTTTCATATTGGTAACGGCAATACGTCTTAAATGGGTGTTATTAAATACAATGATTGATCCATATTCATCCTCTTCAAGACCTGTTCCATCAAATATTGCCAATTCGTTTGGATAACTCTCGTAGAGAACAGGATTTTCTCTTTCACCACTTTTAAGTGTGAGCTTTTTTTCAGGGTTTTTACTCTTCGTCAATAGGCTTGATAGATGGTAGATCCCTCCTTTTAAAAAGACAGTATCTCCTGCTTGTGAGCGTTTAATTCCCTCTTCTAGGTTACAAGGGAGTGTGAGACTACATGCTTCTCCTGTACCATTGTTAGCGATAAAAATAGTTCCTTGATCCAGCGGTGTGGCGATAACTTCTCTGGCACCTAACGTGATATTAGGAGTCGTATGTTCATCAGGTATACTCACTTGTGTTGTATTGTCTTCAACAGAAATTGATGTTTCTTGATTGACTGTAGGTTCCGTATTTGATGGGGTATTTGTTCCTCCCCCACAGCCTAGGATTAACAGGCTTGTTGATAGGGTGGTTAGGTTTATAATGCGATTCATGATCTATCCTTTGGTTTTTATAACTACATATAACTACAAAGGATAGATTTTACTCCTTTCTTAATTAAAAATATCTATGATATAAGATTTATTTTTATTATAAAATATTCTTTTTACTCTGTTGAAGCATAGGCTCCAAGATTGGATATACTGCTGTTGTTTTCAGGTTTTAAAAAATCATAAGAGCTGGGATCTAAGGAGATAAAATCACTCTCTAGTACCTCTTTAATTTGCCATGAGTTATTAGAGATCCAAGCCAAACTTTGTGTGATAGGACTTTCATACAACGGTTCAAGGTTATGATATGAGATATTGTTGGTAAGCGTACTTAATTCATGAAATGCCACAAAGCCATACTCTCCGTTGTTGTAAGAGATATTATTGTGCATGGTCACTTCTTTCCCTGAGTTCTCAACATAGCCACTGCTTCGATTGTTATAAGCAATATTGTATCTAGCAATCGCTCCTATACCAAGAGGTGATGTTGTATCATTGTCTCCACCCAACTTAAATCCTTTACCATCCCCATCAACTCCTGCACCATTTTCATAAGAGATACTGTATTCTATAATGGTATTGATGGATTTCCAGCTATCAATACCATCATCAGAGTTTGCATACACACGGTTATGACTAATAAGGTTACCTACCCCATAAGATATCGAGATCCCATCGGCATTCTCCCCTTGGGTGGAAGTATTGGCATCTGAATTATGATGAAGGATACAGTCTTTAATGATATTGTATGAGGTGTGCGTGTCATTAAAAACGGTGTCCACACCATCATAGATTAAAATTCCAGAACTTTGGTTATGATGTGATTCAACCCCCTCTACTAAATTGTAATTCCCCCATATTTTAACCCCTGATGCCAACATATTCCTAACTTCTACTTTTCTAAGATGGGTGTAATCTTTTAGTAAAATAGAACCGTATTCTTCAGGTTGAAGATTTATGCCATCAAAAATTGCCAACTCATGGGGATAACTTTCATAGATAATGGGATTGTTAGCATTTCCACTTTTTAAGACCACTCTTTTGGTTCTATTTGTTTTGGTTGAAAGGTCATAGATCCCTCCCCTAAAAAAAACAACATCTCCTGCATCTGAATTTTCAATTCCTTGTTCTAATCCACAAGGATTGTCAATACTACAGAGGGTTCCTGTACCATGAGGTGCGATAAAAATAGTTCCTTGTTCGATAGGGGTAGAGGGAACGTCTCTATTGCCTATTATTACCTGTGTTGTTGCGGTTGTTCCAACATTTACCTCCCGAGTCAGAGAAGCCTGATTGCCACTGGCATCGACAGCTGAGTAGGTAAGGGTGTAATGCCCCACGGTTGAGGTATCTACCAAGCCCGTAATGGCAACGGATAAATTTCCATCCACATTATCCATTGCCGTAGCTCCTAATTCAAGATAGCTCTCTCCTACATTGAGTGTGATATTACTCTCCCCATTTAGGGTAAGAATAGGAGCGATGGTATCGGTTGTAGTGTTGCTATTGTTATCCTCATCATTGCCAATATCAAAAATATAGATAGCATGCTCTAAATCTGTTCCAAGATTATCTGCCCCATCTGCAATGTAGAGTTTATTGTTGGCAACCTCTACTCCTCGGGCATCACTAATTCCATACTGCATCATGTCCATAGATGAGATCTCTGACATGGTATTGAAATCAAGTTGGTGTAGTTGATTGTCTTCGGTGACAATCCATAAAATACCATTCTCATAAGCCATATCATGAATGGCATAAGGTGATGAAAAGAGTGTGGTATTTGAAATTTGATTGGTAAGATAATCATATTTTAAAATAAGACCATAATAGGAGACATAGAGTTGATTGTTAATAGATACTGCAGCATAGATAGCCGCGGTTAAGTGTTGTGAATCAACCACCTGAAAAGTACCATTACTGTCCCTGTTTAATTTAAAGATGGTTTTATTACTTCGACCAAAAACATATAAGGTATCGTTGCTCTTTTCATACGCGATGGCTTTAAGATCACTGCCTCGTACCAGCGTATTAAACCCGCCAATAATCTCTTCGGTTCGTTGGGTATTCAAATTGATCTTATAGATCTGTTTTGCATCATCATCGGCAACCCACAATGTATTATCCCCTCCGATATAGGTGATTGCTTCTATGTCTTTGAGCTGGTTGTCACTTGCTACTCTTTTGATAATGGTATTGCTACTGCTTGTGCTTATCTCTTCTTGTTTTATGGTGATCTCCCGAGTCAGAGAAGCCTGATTGCCACTGGCATCGACAGCTGAGTAGGTAAGGGTGTAATGCCCCACGGTTGAGGTATCTACCAAGCCCGTAATGGCAACGGATAAATTTCCATCCACATTATCC
>Ga0256828_1000387_pt1 | contig 29805 bp, 32 predicted proteins | sample CV88metaG_FD_185993 | JGI IMG/M metagenome (GOLD analysis project Ga0256828, IMG submission 185993) | Hydrothermal vent microbial communities from East Pacific Rise, Pacific Ocean - CV88 | ecosystem: Environmental > Aquatic > Marine > Hydrothermal vents | place: Pacific Ocean: East Pacific Rise...
ATAATAATAGTTATTTCTTTTAAATATTTATGGATTAAGTCTTGATTTTCACCTATAAAATATCCAAGAAGAGTAAGGATAATTACCCATATTCCAGCACCTAAAGTAGTGTATATACTAAATTTAACTTTATCCATTTTTGCAAGTCCAGCAGGAAAAGAGATATATTGTCTAATACCAGGAATCAACCTTCCTATAAAGGTAGATATATGTCCGTGATTTACAAAAAATTTATCAAGTTTATCCACTTTTTCTGTGTTTATAATTTTAAGTAAAAATTTTCTTCCAAAATGGTGTGCTAAAAGATAGTTAAACCAAGCCCCAGCTAAACTTCCAATAATTCCTGAAAATAAAACTAACCATAAATTCATATCCCCTTTAAAAGCTAAATAACCAGCTGGAATCATAACTACTTCACTTGGAAAAGGGAAAAAACTACTCTCTAAAAACATAAGCAAAAATATACCAATATAACCTAAATTTCCTATAGTATCTAATAAATAATTAACTACTTCTTGTAGCATTTTGTATCCTTAATTGTTTTAATCTTTGAAGATTAAAATGGGTAAACATTAAAAGTTGTAAAATATATACGAATACACCAAATATAGGTATAAAAAATAAAGAAGCACTTAAGAAAGTAAGCATAAAAGTATCTATTTTATCACTATTTTCTAATATTTTATATTCTTCTTTAGTTGCAAATGATGAGAGAGAATCATAAAACATAGGCTTTTTAATTAGTATCATCCATAAAAAAACAGTAACTATTAGGTTTAAAAAAGGGATAAAAATAGTAGGTATTGTCAAAATAAAAAGGATAATAAAAATAATATTTTGTTTTAAAGAAATAAAAATAGATGTAAGAGTATTTCCAAATCCTTCTTTAGATAAATTATAGTATTTGTTATTTATTTCTTCAATAATTTTATCAGCTACTATACCTACTAAAGTAACAGATGTTAAAATGACTAATTGATAATATATTATACTAACTAAAATAAACTCTACACTATCAGCAAACCAGCCTTCTTGTGGTAAAAAAGGGATTTTTGCTATAAAATATGTGATATATTCATTTATTTGTGTATGAAATATAAAAAAAGCTATTCCCCATAAAAGTATTGCTAAAATTACTGGTATCAATGATAGAAATAGAATTTTTTTATCAAATAAATCTTTTATTGAATTTATTAAAACATTAATCATAATCTCTCTTTATTGGAATTACTTCATAAGATACTTTATTTTTATTAACGACAACTTTTATATAATGATAAAATCCATTTTTTTTCAGAGGAGCACCAGCGCCTCCTGTTATGATATATGGAGTTTTATGCCAATTGCCTCTAAAATATAAATGAATATGACTACAAAATAGCATAGAAATTTTATATTTATCAAATAAACTATTTAATTTTTTAACTGTATCTAAATTTTGTAGGCTATGTCCTTTTGTGTAGTATCCTTTGCGAGGATCATACAAAGGGGTATGCATAAATACAAAACAATGAGTATAGTTTTTTGATTTTTTAAGTTCTTTTTTAAGCCATTTAAATTGTTTTTTTGAGATATCTTCAGTTGAAGTATCTAAAATAATGAAATAACTATTACCATATGAAAAACTAAAATAAGGTTTACCAATAAATTTTTTGTAGTTATTTTTACCATCATACCAAGGAATTTCATGGTTTCCAATTACACTAATAATAGGTTTATTAGATGTTTTGATAAGTTGTATATAATTTTTAAATTCGTATTTATATCCATGTCTTACTAAATCTCCATTATCTATTAAAAAACTTATTGATTGATTTTGATTTGTTTGGGAGATAATTTCTTTTAATATATCATCACCATCTCTATTATCTCCCATTACAACGAAACTAAATTTAGTAGTATTTGATTTTAATTGTTTTAATATTTTATCATTATAGCCGGCAAATAAAAATTGAAAAATAAAAATTATAAAAAATATTCTTTTCATTTTATAATTTTTCCAATTAACTGATCTTTAGCTAATTGGTTAGGTATGACATTATAAACTTTACCAATTTCAAGATTATCTACTTCACTTTCATTTATTAAAATATCTCCATCAACTTCAGGAGTCCAAAGTTTAGGTCTAACACTATAAAAAAGTTCATCATCAGTAAGTCCATCCATAAAACATTCAATATTTTTATCAAGATATAATTTTAATCTTTCTCTTGTGGTTTTGTCTATAACTTTTTGTATCTCTTTGATCCTTTTTTCTATTATTTCAGGTTCAATTTTATCTTTTCTATTATAAGCTGATGTGCCTTCTTCATCACTATAAGCAAATATATTTACTCTATCAAATTTATACTCTTTTAAGAAATTCTTAAGTATTTCAAAATCTTCTTTTGTTTCACCTGGATGACCTATAATTACGGAAGTTCTTACAAAACTAAATTTTTCTCTCATAAGATGGAGTAATTCTTTTAGTTTATTTACACTACTTCCTCTTTTCATTATTTTTAACATTCTATCAGTTATATGTTGAATTGGCATATCGAAGTAGTTTTGGACATTTTTCGAATTTAATATTTTTTTAACAAGTCTTTTTGTAGTTGTACTTGGATATAGATATAAAATTCTTACATTAATTCCATCAATTTTATCAATTTCATCGATTAATCTTTCAAGTCCATCACGAATACCTTTATCTCTAAGATATGAAGATGAATCTTGTGAAGCTAATGAAAAATCGATATATCCTTTTTCTTTTAATCTTTTAATTTCATTTATAACTTCATCTATATTTCTTGAATTTAATCTTCCTTTAAATCCAGGAATAGCACAAAATGAACATTTTTGATTACACCCTTCAGATAGTTTGATATAAGCATGATAGTTTGAATTTGTAATGATTCTATCTTCATTATGAATTAAATATACTTCATCACTAAATTGAGATTGTTTTTTTGCTATTAATTCATCAATTCTTCCATAATCACCAACACCTGTAAAAATATCTACTTCTGGTAACTCTTTAGCAAGTTCTTCTTTATATCTTTCAATTAGACATCCAGCTACTACTAAAATAGCATTATCTTTTTTTTCTTCTATAGTTTCAAGTATTGTATTTATACTTTCTTCTTTTGCACTTTCTATAAATCCACAAGTGTTGATAATAATAACATCAGCTTCTTTAATATCTTGAGTAAGTTGATAATTTTTTAATTTACCAAGCATCACTTCACTATCAACTAAATTTTTTACACAACCAAGTGAAATAAGATGTAATTTCATTTTATACCTTTTTTAGTTGAATTATATTAAAAATAGTAATAATATAAAAGTGAAATGTTATTGATATGATTTTTATATGTTTTTTGGTATTCGTAGTTTAATAAAATTGCATTATTTCTATTTATTGTATGTCTAAATTTAGAATTTGTATATAGTTTATGATTTTTATCACCAAATATATAATTTATATATCCTACATCGATTAGTATAGCATTGTTTTGGAAATATTTTATCATTCCAAATTGTGGACCAAATCCAAAGCTATACCCTTTATGGTAATTTGAATTAAAATTAAAATCACTATTAAACATACCATATAACATAGTGTTTTTAAATTCTTTTGTAAAACCACCACCTGGATTTATTTTAAATACTAATTTCTCTTTATTATTTATATATTCTTTATAAAAACCACCATTTATTTTCCATGAAATAGGTTTAAATAAAGTATCTCTTGGTGTTAAAGATAGTATTTCTACTAAACCAATCTTTTCTATTTTTAAATTTTTGTGATATCTAAATTTAAAATCTCCAAATTGTAAAGAAGAACCATATTTAAATCCTTGGATATTATCTTCTATAGAATGGTATGCTAATCTTAATCCAAAATCGATATAGTCTTTATGATTTTCTCTACCTATTGCTAATAAGATTCTTCTGGAATCGTGAGAATGGATAGGGTTTATAGGGGTAGGGTATTTGTAATTTGATGTATATTTAACTTTACTTCTTGCACTTAAAATTTTTAAAAATCTATTAGTAAACTCTTTTTTTGTTATTTTATGTTTAATTGATAGATATTTTAGATATCTTACACTACTATCTAATATTCTTGCTTTATATTCATTGCTTGTATTCATATCTAATACAAAAGTTGGTTTTGTTTGGTTATTTGCAATATCTACTATAATTTGTTTATTTTTAATAGGCTTAGAGATATATTTTATTTGTGTTACTAACGAGGCAGAATATTGAACATTGGAAATTAACCCTTTTTTATAAAGTAATTTTATAGTATCCATAGGAATTACAGTAGATTTAAAATAATCTGTAGTATTCACATTTGGTTTTGCTACATCTATTAAGAATAAAATATTATAAGAACAATTTTCAGTAAAGAAATAATAATCTGAATAAATATCTTTTAGCTCCCATACATGAAAAGCCATTTTTTTTACTTCATCTGGTGTTAAGTTTAGATTATAACTCCATAAATCTCTACTTTCTTGGTCAGAATATTCTCTTAATTTTTCATAATAAGGTAAAATTGAATAATATGCTTTATAAAAACCAAAAATCCCTTTAAATGCAAATAAGATACCATTAGTATCTGTTACATGAGCAGCATAGTTTACAGCATAAGATAAAAGAGGTAGTTTTTTAGGGGTATCTATCCTAATAAAAGTATGACCAAACATCGAAGCTGGTTTATTCATATGTGCATCAGCGAAAACCATTACAGCTTGATATGGATTTACATTTTTTAAATATTTATTTAATTCTACACATTGAGATATATCAAAATTACTAATATTATAATGTTCATTTATATATTGATATCTTAGAGGAAATCTACAAGCAAATTTTGAAGGTGATGTTTTAATAAGTTTAATAGATGATAAAAGCTCCTCTTTTGGATTTGTTTGTCCATTTTTTGAAATAAAAAAATTTTTATCATCAATTAAACTTTTATAGCCAAATAATGTTTTTTTATAGTGTAAAATATTTAACCATTGTTTATCATATGAGTATGATGCTAATAATAGATTAAAAAACCCAAAAAGGGTTAAAAATAATATTTTTTTCAATATTAGATGTTTTCTGCGATTGAATCGATAATATCAGCAGATTCAACACTATTTGATGAATAGATTTTGTCGAAGTTTACTTTTAATTGAGCGAAAAATGCAGCTCTTTTTTCAGCAGGAACATTTAATAATGTTGCTAATGTATTTAAAGTTTCTCCGTTTCCATTTGAGATATCCATAGCTAAGTTATCCATATTGTCAGCAACAAATTTATTTACTTTATCATTTACTGCGATTTTTGTTGCTTTTTTACATCCTAAAGTACCAGTTGTGATACCGAAAGTTTGGTTTCCAGATGTTCCATTTGTAGTAGCTGCAAGAACTTGCATTACTAATGAATCACTATTTGAAGAGTTTCCTAATAAAGTAGTTCCTAAACCACATCCTACATTTTCGTTCATTGTTCCAGCAAATGAAGTTGTTGCTACAAGTGCTGCGATTGTTAATAATTTTTTCATTATTATCTCCTTTTGAAATATTTTCCTTTTTATTATACATAAAATATAGATATAATTCTAAAAAAAAGTCAAAGGTTTTTAAAAATGGGTAAAAAAATGTCTCTTTTTGTATCATTTTTGTTAATTATAATAGGATTAGTGAAGTTTGATACCTTTATTTATCCAACATTAGATTATTTTGGAAAATATGTATTTGTGTTAGCTTTAAATATAGTTCCTTTATATTTTAGTTATGAGTTTTATAAAAAGGGGTATAATAATTTAATTATTATTGGTTGGGGAGCAATTGTAGGAATTGTTTTATATTTGTTATAAAAAATACTAATTTACTCTTTTTTATGTTAAAATACAAATAAAAAAGGGTGTCATATGAATACAAATCCAATAACTACAGTTTCAAATGCAATTAAAGATCACACTAAATGGATGGAAAATATAAATAAATGTTTAATTTGTAATGTTTCTCCAAATGATGAAATGTTAGAAGATAATGCACATTTAAAATGTAAATTTGGTAAATGGTTAGAAGAAAACAAAGAAGCTTTAAAAGAGATAGATATTAAAATATTTTATGAAATTTATGAAGAACATGAAAAATTCCATAAAATTGCAAAAAGTATTTTAGATATCTCATTTGAACATAATTTTATGAATATTACAAAACATAAAACAGTTCCTGTTGAGATGTATGATGAGTTTTTAAAATTATCAAAAGATATTAAAAAAACTTTAAGAAAATTTAGAGCAAACTTATATGATAATAAAATATAAAAGAGTTTTTATTTAAACTCTTTTACTAATAGATTAGTTTTTATTTCCATGCTAAAATTGAATTCAGTATTTATTTTTAGAATTAATCTTTTATTTCCAGGATTATTTTTTGCTTTTTTATATATATCTAATAGTTCAGATTCATAATTTTTAGATAATTTCATTTGATAATAAAAGTCTTCAATTTTAATTGTTTTTTTGACATCAACTTTTTCTTCTATCGCTTCATCTAAACTCATCACTTTTTTACAACTAATTCTTGTAAAATCACCATTTTTTTCTATATAACATTTGATAGCTATAGGTTCGTTTTTGTCTAAATTTTCAAATTTTTCAAGCATATCTTTAAATACCATAAATTCAAAGCTACCATGATAATCCATAAAAGATATAATCCCAAATTTATTACCACTTTTTTTAGCTAATCTTGTTTTTATATTTTCTATTTTTCCTACAAATAAAGCTTCAGAGTTATTTAAATCCTCTATTTCACTTGAATAATTAAGGTTAATTTTTTCTATTTTTTCTTTATATGGGTCAAGTGGATGCCCACTTACATAAAATCCTAATGCCTCATATTCATAATCCAATAAAGTTTTTTCATCAAATTCAGCTAAGTTTTTAAGATGTAGTTTTTCATCTACAAAATCATCAAATTCTGCAAAAAGGGAGTTTGTTTTTGACTTTTCTCCATCTTCTACTCTTTTTTTGAATTCTAATAACTCTTCAATTTGAGTAAGCATTGCTTGTCTTGTATATCCAAGTCCATCCATAGCTCCAGATTTAATTAAAGCTTCTAAAACTCTTTTATTTACTTTAGACGTATCTACTTTTAGTATAAAATCTTCTAAATCTACAAAAGGTCTATTTTGAATAATAGATTCAATAGCTTTGCTTCCTACCCCTTTAATAGCACCAAGTCCAAAAAGGATACCACCTTTAACTGGTGTGAAGTCATCACCAGATTTATGAACACTTGGTGGTAATACTTTTAGTCCCATTCTTTTTACTTCATTGATATATTTTACAATTTTATCTGTATTATCTTTTTCACTTGAAAGTAAGGCTGAGAAAAATTCAGCAGGATAATATACTTTTAAATAGCTTGTTTGATATGTAATCATAGCATATGCAGCTGAATGGGATTTGTTAAATCCATATCCTGCAAATTTTTCAATTAAATTAAATAACTCAATTGCTTCTTCTTTTTTAAGCCCTTTTTTTACAGCACCATTAGCAAATTCTTCAGCTTTTTGTTTCATATATTCTATATTTTTTTTACCCATAGCTCTACGGATAATATCTGCTTCACCTAAGCTAAATCCACCAATTTCTTGCACAATTTGCATTACTTGTTCTTGGTATACAATAACCCCATAAGTTGGCTTAAGAATAGGCTCAAGAATAGGTGCAAAATCATCAAAGAAATAACTAACAGGTTCAATTCCATTTTTTCTTTTTACAAAATCTTCTGTCATTCCAGCATCCATAGGACCTGGTCTATATAAAGCAAGAACCGCAATTATATCTTCAAAACAATCTGGTTTTAATCTTTTATTTAAATCTTGCATCCCTTCAGATTCAATTTGAAATAATCCTAAGGTATGCCCAGAAGAGATTAAATCAAATACTTTTTTGTCATCCATCTCCATTGTAGAGAAGTCTATATCTACATTATGGTTTTGTTTGATAAATTTTAGAGCATTATCAATAACTGTTAGAGTTTTTAGTCCTAAAAAGTCAAACTTAATTAAATCTACATCTTCTAAGAAATTTAGTGAATATTGAGTTACATAGTTTTCATCTTGTCTATAAAGAGGAGTTTTTTCCCATAATGGATTATCACTGATTACTACACCAGCAGCATGCATACCAGTATTTCTTTTTAGTCCTTCAAGCTTTAATCCAAAGTCGAATAATCTTTTATAAACAGGTTCTTCTTCTACTAATTTTTTAATTTTTTCCTCTTCTTCTATTGCTTCACTTAATTTTATTCCAAGTTTATCAGGGATTAATTTTACAAAATTATCAGCTATGGAATAATCAATACCAAAAATTCTCGCTACATCTCTTAATACACCTTTTGCAAGGAGTGAACCAAAAGTGATTACTTGAGCAACATTGTTTTTACCATATTTTTCCCTAACATATTCAATAATATCGCCCCTTTTGTCTTGACAAAAATCCATATCAATATCGGGCATACTTACCCTCTCTGGATTTAGAAACCTCTCAAAAAGAAGTCCATATTTTAGTGGGTCTATATTTGTAATTCCAAGTGAATATGCAACTAAACTACCAGCTGCACTACCTCTTCCAGGACCTACTGGAATATGGGGTTTTCTACTATGAGCTTCACGGACAAAATCCCATACAATTAACATATATCCAGGGAATTTCATTTGATTTATAATTTTTATTTCGTGTTCGAGTCTATCTTTATATTCTTGATGTTTTTCTTTTGGAATATGTTGTAGTCTTTTTTGAAGCCCTTCTCTACATTTATAAGTAAAATAGTCTGCATCATTATTAAAATCTAATCCTTCTTTAGTTGCATATTCTTTTGTGAATTTAAATTTTGGTGGAGTAGGGTCTCCTAATTTTAAGTCTAATTCTATAGAATCAGCAAGTTTTGAAGTGTTTTCAATTGCTTCAGGTAGGTCTTTAAAAAGCTCAATCATCTCTTCTTGTGATTTAAAATAACTTTTTTTAGGTAAAGGTCTATGTAAATCATCAAATTGTTTATTTTCAGCTATACATTCTAAAGCATCAGAATAGATGTAATCTAATTTTTCTAAATGCCATACATCAGAAGTTGCAAGTAAAGGAATATCTAATTCTTTACTTAAATTTATAATATCATTTTCAATAAACTTTTCCTCTTTAAAACCATCTCTTCTAATCTCAAAATATATTTCATCAAAATTGTTTTTGTATTTTGTAGCTATCTCTTTTGCTTTTTCATACCCTAAAGCACCATTTAAAAAGTTTTCTTGACTTAATAAATTTAAATGAAAACCAACTTCACTTTCTAAATAGTTAATAATAACAACTATACCTTCTTTATGAGATATTAATTCATTATAAGGGATAATAGCATATTCGTTATTTTTATAATGGTGTAGATATGATATGCTTGATAGATACATTAAATTATCATACCCTTTTTTGTTTTTTGCTATAAGTTTTAATCTAAATTTTTCACTATCTATATAAGCATCTATACCTATAATAGGTTTGAAGTTTTTAGCTTGTTTGTAAAAATCAACTGCACTAAACATATTACCAAGTTCAGTAACACAAAGAGCTTTAAAGTTTAACTCTTCAGTTTTTTTGATAAGTTCTTTTAGTTTAATAGATGAATGTAGTAATGAATAGTCTGTATGTATATTAAAATGAACAAAATCCAAAATTATCCTTTATAAGGTTTATATGTATCTAAAAAAATAGTTAATTCTTCATATAATTTATTGTTTTTAATCTTTTTTTTGTGTTTTTCATAAGTTAACCATACTCTTGAATAGTTGTCTCTTCCTCTTTTTTTAAGCTCTAAGCTAACAGCAGCATTTATAAAACCACGAATAATATCACGATCAGGATGAAGAGATTTTCTCATAGGGTGCCATATCTCTTCAAGGACTTCGTGAGCATCATAATATTTTTGTTGAATAATTAAATTTTTAAACTCTTCAAAAGCTTTTTTCATCCAATCTCTTTTGCATTTTTAATATCACAGATATTAGGAATTTTTCCTTTTAATTTAAGTCTTTTATTACTAATTTTTCCTATACCTCTCTCAAGTATTGTTTTTGCTATGATTTTTGCTTTTTTTAATGAATGCATATAACAACTTCCACATTGATATACATTTGCTTCAGGAATATCTTCAGTTTTTAGGATATCTTTCATCGATTTTTTCCAAGCTTTTCTAATTTCTTTGTTTTTAGGCTCACCTATTACACTCATATAAAAACCAGTTCTACACCCCATAGGTGAAATATCTATAATTTCATACCCTTTTAAATGGTCTCTCATATATCCAGCAAAAAGGTGTTCTAATGTATGAATCCCTTCGCTTGAAAGTATTTCTTTATTTGGTTCTACAAACCTTAAATCATAAACACTAATTACATCACCGCAAGGTGTTTTCATTTTTTTTGCAAGTCTAACTGCTGGAGCATTCATTTTAGTATGGTCAACCATAAAACTATCTAACATAGGCATAGATTTATCCTTTATAAAGTTTTTAATAAAATTATAACATAAATTATAGAATAAAGTTATTTAGGATAAATTTGATAAAATTTTGAAAATTGTTTAAGGATATGTATGAGAGAAGATGAGATAATAGAATTTAGTTTAGATTTATTAGAGGAAGATATTGTAAAAGATGAAGTATTGATTTTTGATGATTTTACAGAAAAAATATGGGAATTTATACAAACTTCTAATATTGAAGAATATAGAAAATTTTTATCTGGAAACGATATAGTAGAAGATTGTTTATTGATAGAAGCTCTTTATGCTTATTTGGTAAAAGATAAAAAAGCAAAAAAGATGATGTTTGAAGTAATTAAAAAAAATATTGATGATAAAGCTGCTATACAATCTTATTTTGAGTTATTAATATTTACAGCAGATAAATTAAAAGGATTTTATTCAGATGAAAAGACTTTAAATTTTTTATCTACTTATATAATACAAAGCACAATATATTTCAATAGTTCTTCTTTAAGATATTATTTTGATATTTATAAACCTATTTGTGAAAGTGGGTTTTATTTGCTTAGACAAGATTTAAAAGAACAAGAAAAAAAAGCTATCTATCTTATTTTATTTAATTTTTTACATAATATGGATTATCATGAATTAACCAAAGAGAGTTATAAACTATATTTAAGATATTATTTAAAAGTTTTATGGAATTTAAAAGGGGTATTTCCAAATTTAGCTAAAAAGATGTTTTCACCTCTTTTTAATGGTGTTGTATATAAAAGTATGGAATTAGATAGTGAAGAGGAAAAAATAGCTAAATTAAAATCATTTGGACTTGATGAAGAAATAGCTAAAGAGATACTTGAATTAACTGATTTCAAGTTTGAAGATGATATACCATTTTAAAGGAAAAATATATGTTTGGAATAAGGGAATTGTTTGGAGATGATATTAACATAGATATCAAGAAAGTTTTATTAGAAAATAGAGATAAAATTGAAGAGTTTCAAAAAGAACCAATAATTGATAATGTAGAAATAAATTTTACAACAGATGATAATACAGAAGAAATAAATAATTTAAATAATATTGAAATAGCTATGAGACTAAAAAAATATTTACCTAAATATATATATGGACAAGAGTATGCAATCAGTTCTGTAGTAAATTATTTTAAACATAATTTAATTAAAACTACAACATCTCCTAAAGCAACATTTCTGTTTTTAGGACCATCATCTACAGGAAAAACATATATGGCAGAAATGATTGCTAATCTTTTGAAAGATTATAAATACAAAGTATTTCATATGTCTCAGTTTGTCAAAGAAGATAGTGGACTTGGGCTGTATGGAGTGGAGTTTCAATATAATAATTCAACCCCAGGAGAGCTTACAAGTTTTGTTTTAAATAATCCAAAATCGATAATAGTATTTGATGAAATAGAAAAAGCTCATACAAATATTCAAAATAATTTATTATCTATATTTAGTTTTGGAAAATTAAAAGATAAAAATGGATGGGTAAAATCTGAAGATGATGAGTATATCCCTTTTAATAATAAAATTCATCAAGGTCAATCCCCAGAAATTATGGAAGTGGATTTTTCTGAGACTATTTTGATTTTTACTTCTAATGTTGGTAAAGAGTTGTATAATTCCCATTATTTTTGGGATTTAGTAGATAATAATTCTGCTGAAAATATGATTATTGAAGCTTTGCAAAATGAAACAAAAATACAAGAAGGACAACAAGTTTTAGCTATTACGCCACCTTTTTTATCAAGAATTAGTAGTGGAGGATTAGCTCTTTTTAAAAAATTAGATTTTAAAACTCTTTTAAGAATAACTAAAGATATTTTTAATAAAAATTTAGTTCAATTTAAAAGATACTATAATATAGAGATTGAGGGATTAATAGATTTTGTATATGCAATATTTTTACTTAGTTTTTCTCCAAAAATTGATATTAGAAGAATTAAAACTAAAATTGTTGGAGAATTTTTAGATATAGTTACAAATTATATAGTAGCAAATGGTTTAAGTTTAAATGTAAATAGAAAAATTGAAATTAAAATAGAAGATAAAGTAAAAAATTATTTTTTTGAAGAGATAAGACCTCTTTTAGATGATGATATTATTAAATATATGTTTAGAAAAAATTTAACTTTAAATATCAAAAAAGAGTTAGAGTATAGAAATAATAGATTTATTTATACAATAAAAGAGATATCTTTAGAAAAAATAAAAAATGTTAAGGATATAGGAGATAATGGAATAATTTTTGAAGTCCCAGAAGTTAGATTTGATGATATAGCAGGGCATAAAAAAGCAAAAGAAAGACTAAAAGAGGTAGTGACTTTTATGAAAAATCCAAAAGAATTAAAAAAATTAGGTGTGGATATTCCAAAAGGGATACTTTTATATGGTCCACCAGGAACTGGTAAGACAATGCTTGCAAAAGCACTTTCTAATGAAGCAGGGCTTCCATTTTTAGCTACAACAGGTAGCGATTTATTAAATTTAGATAGAATAGATAAAATTTTTGATACTGCTAAAGAATATGCTCCATCTATAATATTTATAGATGAATTTGATACTATAGGGGATAGAGAAAAGTTTGATAATAGAGAAGTATTTATTAATAAGCTTTTATCTAAAATAAATGGGTTTTATGATGAAGATATATTTATAATAGCAGCTACTAATTATCCTCAAAATATAGACCAAGCACTTCTTAGATCAGGTAGAATTGATATTAAGATTGAAATAAAATCACTTGATAAAGAAGCAAGAAAAGCTTTTATAGAAAAGGTTATAAAAGATTATGAAACAAAAGGTGATTTTGATATAGATAGATTAGTTTTATATACTACAAATTTAAATGGAGCTGATTTAGAAAAAATAAAAAGAGAATGTGGTATATATATGATAAGAAAAAGGATAAAATATTTAACTGAAGATATTTTAATAGATATTATCAATAGGGTAAAATATGGAGAAAAAATAGAAGATATTGATATTTCTCATACACTTGAAGCAACAGCTATTCATGAAGCAGGGCATGCAGTTATCTCTAAAATATTAAGACCAGAACTAAAAGTAACTCAAATTACTATTATTCCAAGAGATAAAACTTTAGGTTTTAGTGCTTATGAAAATGAAAATGAATATAAAAATTTATCAAAACAAGATATTAAAAAAGAGATTCAAATTTTACTTGCAGGAAGATTTGCTCAAATTAAAAAATATGGAGATGAAGGGATAGATAGTGGTGCAAGTGATGATTTAGACAAAGCTACAAAACTTATATATTTAGCTATTACAACTTTAGGTATGGATGATGAGATAGGTCATCTTAATATTTCAAATATAAATATAGATTTTGATATAAAAAATAGAATAAAAGCTTGGATTAAAGAGGCTGAAGATAATGTAAAAATTTTAATAGATGATAATTGGGATAAGATAGAGAGTGTGGCAAATAGACTTTTAGATAAAGAGAGTATAGAAGAAAAAGAATTGATAGAGATAATAACTTAATCACAATACCTTTTTAAAAGGCATTCATAATTTTCTATTCTTCTATCTCTTAAAAAAGGCCAAATTTTTCTAATCTCTTTTGAAGCATTTAGGTCAATATCTACTTCAATAATCTCTTCTTTATCACTGCTTGCATGGGCTAAAAATTCACCTTGAGGTCCAAAAACAAAACTATTTCCCCAAAATTTAATCCCTTCTAATACACCACTACTATCTTTTTCACTTCCTACACGATTTACAGTAATTACAGGAAGTCCATTTGCTATAGCATGACCTCTTTGGACACTTATCCATGCATCAAGCATTTTTTGTTTTTCTTCTTGAGTGTTTTCTTTTTCACATAGTTCATCATATCTATCTTTTGGACACTCAAGATAACCTATAGCAGTAGGATAAATTAAAACTTCAGCTCCTTTTAGAGCCATAATTCTTGCAGCTTCTGGATACCATTGATCCCAACAAACTAAAACTCCAAGCCTTCCTACACTTGTATCAATAGGATCAAACCCAATATCTCCTGGAGTGAAATAAAACTTCTCATAATACCCTGGGTCATCAGGAATATGCATTTTACGATATTTTCCAGCTAATTTTCCTTTATCAAATACATAAGCAGTATTATGATAAATTCCATCAGCTCTTTTTTCAAATAAAGATGTAACTAAAACAATATTTTTTTTAGCACTAATGTCTCTCCAAAATTCTATATCTTTTTTATAATCATCTGCATAATCAAAAAATTTAGTATCTTCGCTTTGACAAAAGTATTCATTTTGATGAAGCTCTTGAAGCACTACAAGCTCAGCTGTAGTTTGATTTATCATCTCTACAGTTTTTGCTATAGTAGCTTTTTTGCTTCCATGATATTTTTGTTGAATTAGTGCTACTTTCATATTTTAATCCTTAAATACTAAATAACTTATCAAAATCAGCTGCATCTTTTTTAGGCTCATTGTCCTCTTTTTCTACAAGTTCAATTTTATGTTTTGTTAACATATTTGCTAAAGTGATATTAATTCCATTTTTTCCTATAGCTTTTGCTTTTTGGTCTGGCTTTAGAGTTACTTTTGCTACTGGTCCTTCTTTAGTTTCTTCTATTTTTACACTATCAACTATAGCAGGTGAAAGTGCTCTTGCTATAAAAAGTTCAGGTGCTTCATTATATTCAATTACATCAATATTTTCTCCGTTAAGCTCTTTTGATATAGAATTTATTCTTACCCCTTTACTACCAATAATAGTACCAATTGGATCGATTGTAGGTTTAAGTGAACTTACTGCTACTTTTGCTCTAACACCTGGAATTCTTGCTATTGAATGGATTTTTATTAATCCTTCTTTTGCTTCTGGCACAGCAAGTTTAATAAGTTCTTCTAAAAATTTAGGTGTAGTTCTACTAATTTCAATAGTAATTCCTCTTGATTTATCCATATTTACATATTTAATTACAGCTTTTAATAAATCTCCAACTTTAAAACTTTCCCCTTTAATTCTATTTCTTTGAGGTAATACCCCTTTTACTTCTCCAATTTCAATATAAGTATTATTTTCATTATCTACTTTTACAACTACACCAGTAATTAGTTCACCAAGTCTATTTTTATATTTTTCGTAAATCTGTTTTTCCATAAGTCTTAAGATTTGAAAATCAAGCTCTCTTTGTAAGTTTGCAGCACCAGCACGACCAAGTTTTTCAAAATCAAGCTCAAATTCTACTTTATCACCAACTTTTAAATTTGGATCGATATCATGAGCTTCATCTAAATAGATAAAATTTTCCTCATTTTCTAAAGCTCTATTATCATCATCAGCTACAACTTCAGCTATTTGATAAATATGAAGCTTTTTGTTTTCAGCATCAAAATCTATTACAAGATTAATATCTCCAAGCATTTTTTGAGCAGTTTTTGTAAGAGCAATTTTAAAAGCTTCTACGACATCTTCGAACTTTAAACCTTTTTCATTTGCTAATGCATTTAAAATATCTATTGTTTTATCCAATTTATTACCTTTTTTAATGAATTTTTTTATAATTTTACACTAAAATTTTGATAAAATAAATATCAAATTTGCGAATTCAACAAAAAGGTAATAAAATGGAACTAAAATTAGTAACAAGTGATAATAAAGTAAAAACATTAGATATGGAGAAATTTTTGGAAAAAATTAAAAAAGATAGTTTTTTTTATTTTCATAAAGACACATCATATAAAGATCTACAAGATTTAATAGATGAGATTGAAAAATTAGGATATTCTGTTTATTTTAGAGAAGTGAAATATACTTTAGAAGATAATGGATATATGTACGAAATGCATATTTTATAAGGTTAAAAATGAAAAAACTTTATATTGAAACTTTCGGTTGTCAGATGAATGTAAAAGATTCAGATCATCTGATAGCTGAACTTAGCGATGAATATACACTTACAGATAATAAAAGTGAAGCTGATTTATTGATTATAAATACTTGTTCTGTAAGAGAAAAACCTGTAGCTAAAATGTTTAGTGAGATAGGTGTATTAAAAAAATATAAAAAAGAGGGAGCGAAAATAGGGGTTTGTGGTTGTACTGCAAGCCATATGGGAAAAGAGATAATCCAAAAAGCACCAGTAGTTGATTTTGTATTAGGTGCGAGAAATGTAAGTAGAATTAAAGAAGCTTTATCTACTCCAAAAGCTGTAATTACAGATATAGATTATGATGATACTACATATATTTTTAAAGATTTTAGAACAAATCCATATAAAGATTTTGTAAATATTATGATAGGGTGTGATAAAAAATGTTCTTTTTGTATAGTTCCAAAAACAAGAGGAAAAGAGATTTCTATTCCAATGGATGTAATTTTAAAACAGATTCAAAAACTTGTAGATGATGGAGTAAAAGAGGTTACTCTTTTAGGACAAAATGTAAATAATTATGGAAAAAGATTTTCAGTTGAACACCCGAAAGTAAACTTTACAAAACTTTTACAAGAAGTAAGTAAAATTGATGGGCTTGAGAGAATTAGATTTACATCTCCTCATCCACTTCATGCTGATGATGAATTTATAGAAGAGTTTGCTAATAATCCTAAGATTTGTAAATATATCCATTTCCCACTTCAAAGTGGAAGCACATCTTTACTTAAAAAAATGAAAAGAGGTTATACTAAAGAGTGGTTTTTAGATAGAATTGAAAAATTAAGAAAAATACCAGATATTACAATATCAACTGATATTATTGTAGGTTTTCCAGGTGAGAGTGAAGAGGATTTTGAAGATACTATAGATGTAGTTAAAAAATCACAATTTGAGCAAATGTTTAGTTTTGTATATTCTCCAAGACCTCATACAGAAGCAGCTAATTATCCAGATCAAGTGGATAAAGAGATAGCTAAAAATAGACTTCATAAGTTACAAGCACTTCAAAGAGAGATATTAGAAACTCAAGCTAAATCTCAAATTGGTAAAATCTACAAAGTATTAGTAGAGAGATTTGAAAATGGAAAAGTGTTTGGAAAAAGTGATAATTTTTATAGTGTAGAAGCTAATGGTGATGAAAGTTTACTTGGTAAAATAGTTGATATTAAGATAAAAGAAGCAAGACACTCTACACTAATTGGGGAAGTTATAAAATAATGGACTTTTTAAAAAAACAACTTTCATATTTTTTAAAATATATAGAAAATACAAAAAGTCCAATTACATATAAGACATATAAAAGTGTTTTAGAAGATGCTATTAAATATATAGACCTTGATAATAATAGAATCAATATTACAGGGTATCGTATAAAAATAGCATCTCAAAATAAAAAAACTATAGCTAAAAAAGTTTCTATTTTAAGAAGCTTTTTTAAATATTTAGAAGATAATGGATTTAAATATAAAATTATTGGAGATGAGCAAGTTTCTGTGCCTAAAACATTACCAAAACCAATCCCTTTAATTCATATCAAAGAGGCCTTAAAACAAGCAAATTTAATAGAATATACAGCTATTATTACTATTTTTGGTCTTGGTCTTAGAATTAGTGAGGCAAGAGATTTAAAAATAGATGATATAAAAACAGATTGGGTATATATTACAGGAAAAGGGAATAAAACTCGTCAAATCCCTTTAACTCCTTATCTACAAGATACAATAAATAAATATTTAGAAATATATAATCCAAAAAAATATTTTTTTGAAAAAGATTCAATACAGCTTAGTGATTCACAATTAAGATATCTTATTACTAAGCCATTTAAAGATATTGGGATTAAAGCTACTCCTCACCAACTAAGACACTCATTTGCAACAGCAATGTTAAATAATGGTGCAAGAATTAATGATGTAAGTGAACTTTTAGGGCATGAGTTTATATCTACTACTCAAATATACACAAAGTTAAATGAATCTACAAAATTAAAAAATTACCTTAAAGCTCATCCATTATGTTCAAATTAGTTAGATATTTTATTAAAACTATTTTTATATCATTCTATGAAGATGGGGAGTTTTTTGTAGTAAAAAAAACAATTACTTATAAAAATAAAATAATTAAAAATCACACATTTAAGTTTAGAAAAAATGTTTTTAAAGAGTTTATAAATCTTATTTTAATTGAATATAATCAAGTTTATATTTCAACTTTTGTAGACTCATTTAATCAAGGTATTGCATTAAAAAAGAGTGATGAGGTTTATTGTTTGGATTTAGAAAATTATTGTATATATGTAGACAAAACAGAACTTAATCAATTTTATAAAAAAATGAGGCAATTTAAAGTAGATTTTATTTTTTCTCCATACCTTTTATTACATTTTATACATAGAAATAAACCTAATACAATATATTTAATAATTACACCAAGTTTTGTAATTCTTACAATTTATGAAAATAGAGATTATCCAAAATATAGTAAAACTTACCCTTTTAAAATTGATATAGATATAGAAAATGGAGAACTTGTTGAATTTTTAAAATATTCAATTAAAGAGTATTATGAAAACTATAGTGATAATTTTTTGGAAAATATTTATATTTTTTATGATGATATTAAAAAAGAATTTATTGATTGTGTGAAAAATGAAGTAAAACTATTAGGTTTAGATGTTGAAAGTAAGAATATAGATGTATTATTGTTGTTAAATCAAATAGCACAAAAGGAACTTAATGTATAGTTTTGTGTATGTTAAAAAGAAAAAATTATTTAATGAAAATATTAGATTATGGTTAATTTTTATTAGTATTGTTGTTTTGATTATGTTATTATTTTCTTTTATTTTATTATACAAAGCAAAAATATATAGTCAAGATAATAAATATATTATAAGCAAAATACTTCAAGAAAAAAAACAGATTTTAAATTTAAAAAATAAGATAGAACTAATTAAAAAAGAGAAAAATTTAGCATTGGAGATAAAAGCTAATAATGATATGATAAACTCTTTTATTCAAAATATTTTTGATTTAGTTCCTGATGAAATATTTTTAAAAAAAGTAATAATTCAAAAAGATAAACTTTATATTTATGGATTTACCCCATCAAAAGAGATATATAATAAAAAATTTTTGGTATCTTTTAATCATATATTTAACCAAAATAAAACCAATTTTTATCGTAATAAATATGGATATTTTTTTGAAACAAGATTTAGAATAAAAGAGGATAGATGACAAAAAAAGTAGTAATTAGAAACTTTATATTTTTTATATTTTTTATGATTTTATTTTATTTATTGTTAATTTTTGTATTAACTCCATCTCTTAAAAAGTATCAAAAATCAAAATTTGAATATACACAAAATTTAATTACTTTTAATAAAGTCCAAAATGAGCTTAATAAAAAATTGGTTGAATTTAGCTATTTAACAAATGAAACTTCTTCGTTTATGGCTTTTTTGCATACAAAATTTGATAAAAATAGGATTGTTGATTATATTAATAAGTATATGACTTTAATTTCGATAAAAGAGATAGATAATAAAAAATTTAATATTTTTACAAAAAAAGTTTTTTTAATTAAAGCTAAAACAAATACTCCAATTAGTTTATATAAATTTATATATCATCTTGATAAAAATATAAATATTAAATATCCAATTAAATTTGATTATCAAGATGGTAATTTATATATAGCTTTTAGATTAGAGTTTTTTAGTATCAATCAAAAATGATATAATAACAAAAACAAAAAAGGAGATTAGTAATGTTGAAAAAATTAGCAAAATTGGCATTAGTTGGATTTGCAGGTAGTATCCTTTTAGCTTCAAATTTACAAGCTAAAACAATTAGATGGAAGTTGGCAATGACATGGCCAAGTACTCTTACACCACTTGCAACGCCACCAATTAAATTAGCTGAAATGGTAAAAAAGATGACAAATGGTAAATTTATCATCAAAGTAGAAGGAAAAGAGAAACATAAAGCTCCACTTGGAATTCTTGATATGGTTCAAGGTGGTCAATATCAAATGGGGCATAGTGGTAGTTATTATTGGAAAGGTAAAGATATTAATACTGTATGGTTTACAACTATCCCTTTTGGTATGACTGCAGCAGAACAATATGCATGGTTTTATTATGCTGACGAAAATCATGATGGAAAACCAGATGGTATGGAATATATGAAAAAAGTTTATGATAAATTTGGTGTATTATCATTTCCTGGAGGAAATACAGGTGTGCAAATGGGTGGATGGTTTAGAAAACCAATCAATTCAGTTGCAGATTTAAAAGGTCTTAAAATGAGAATTCCAGGACTTGCTGGTGAAGTTATGGCAAAACTTGGTGTAAAAGTTATTAATATTCCAGCTGGTGAATTATATACATCACTTGATAGAGGTGTAATTGATGCACTTGAATGGGTAGGACCTGGAATGGATATTAAAATGGGATTTCATAAAGTAGCACCTTATTATTATACAGGGTGGCATGAACCAGCAAGTGAAATGCAGTTTTTAATTAATAAAAGAGCATGGAGAAAATTACCAAAAGAGTATAAAGAGATTTTAGTAGCTGCTATGAAAGCTGTAACTGCTGATATGTATTATCAAAACTTTGCAATGAGTGCAAATGCATGGGCTAAAATCAAAGAAGAGTATCCTAATATTAAAGTAAGAACTTTCCCAAAACCGGTATTAAAAGCGATGTATAAAGCTACACAAGAAGTGATGCAAGGGTATGCTTCAAAAAATAAACTTTTTGCAGAAATTTGGGCTAATCAAAAAGCTTGGATGAAAAAAGCAAGACCTTGGACTATGATGAGTGAATTTTATTATCTAAAAGCAAGTCAAGAAGTAGAAGGGAAATAATTTCCTTTCTTGCTTTATTAAAGGAGAGATATGTATTTTTTAAATAATATTTTTGAAAAATTAAACATTATAATAGGTAAAATTTTATCATTACTTATGGTTTTACTTATTATAAATGTATTTTATGATGTAGTAAGTAGATATTTTTTTGATGGTGGTAGTATTGCTTTACAAGAGCTTGAATGGCATATTTTTGGTGTAATTATTCTTTTTGGTATGAGTTATGCTCTAAGAGAAGAATCACATGTAAGAGTAGATTTTTTGTATAATAGATTTTCTCCAAAAACTCAAGCTATTATAAATATTGTAGGAACTATTTTATTTATTATTCCATTAGCTATTTTAATCATTTATGGTAGTTATGGTTTTGTAATGAGTAGTTATATATCTAATGAGATTAGTCAAGACCCAGGAGGACTTACTCATAGATGGATTATAAAAGCGATGATTCCACTTAGTTTTATTTATTTAATCATCACATCGATTGGTTATATTATAAAAAATATAATTATTTACAAAGAGAATAAAAAAATAAAAGAGGATATAGAAATATGATAGGTTTAATAATGTTTATAGCAGCACTTTTAATGCTTATTATTGGATTTCCTGTAGCATTTACATTTGGTGCTGTAGCTTTAATTTTTGGTGCGATTGCTGCATATTTTGAACTTGCCCAAGATGGAGCTGTGTTATTTATAGATTGGCTTGATGAGTTTCTTAGTATGTTTTCTATGATGCCTTTAAGAATTTATACAATAATGGAAAACAAAATTTTAATAGCAATACCTCTATTTATTTTTATGGGGGTTGTGCTTGAAAAAAGTGGAATAGCTCAAAAATTACTTGAAAGTATGGGAAGTTTATTTGGTAAGGTTAGAGGGGGACTTGCTGTATCAACTGTAATTATTGGAACAATGCTTGCTGCAAGCACAGGTGTAGTAGGAGCAAGTGTAATAGCGATGGGAGTTATTGCTCTTCCAGTTATGCTTAAACATGGATATAATAAAGGAATAGCAACTGGAACAATTTGTGCAAGTGGAACATTAGGGCAAATTATTCCTCCAAGTATAGTTTTAATTATTTTAGCTGATGTATTTAATCAACCTGTAGGAGATTTATTTAAAGCAGCTATTATGCCAAGTATTATATTAGTTGGTGCTTATATTATATATATTTTAGCTATTGCAAATATCAAAAAAGATATAGCTCCTGCTATGAAAGATATAAATATAAATTTTAAAAATATAATTGTTTCTTTAATACCACCTTTAGTTCTTATTTTACTTGTATTAGGGAGTATTTTTGCTGGTATTGCTACAGCTACAGAAAGTGCAAGTGTAGGAGCTGTAGGGAGTTTAATTTTAGCAGCATTTTATAAAAAATTAAATTTTAAATTAATAGAACAAGCAAGTCTTGAAGCTGTAAAAACTACATCAATGGTATTTGCTATTTTAATTGGTGCTACAGCATTTAGTATGGTATTTACTTATAGTGGAGCTGATTATATTGTAGAAGATTTTCTTACATCTTTACCACATGCTAAAATGGTATTTATATTTTTAGTTATGGCTATTATATTCTTTTTAGGATTTTTTATCGATTTTATTGAGATTAGTTATATTGTAGTTCCTATTTTACTTCCAGTTGCAGATAGTTTAGGAATAAATCCAATTTGGTTTGCTATTTTAATAGCTATGAATTTACAAAGTTCATTTTTAACACCACCATTTGGATTTAGTTTATTTTATTTAAGAGGCGTAGCTCCAAAAGAGGTTACTACTATTGATATTTATAAAGGGGTTATCCCTTTTATTTTAATACAAGTAACTATCCTTATTTTAATGGTGTTTTTCCCTCATATTTTTGGATTTTAAGAGAGTTAAAAACTCTCTTATTTTAAAATCATTCTTGCATTAATTGGTTGAGTTGGTCTATTATTTTTCCCCATTACTTTTTGAAAAGCTTCTAATTGAGCTTGACTTATTTCTACCGGTTTTTTTAACACAAACCATCTAACTCCTTCAGAACATGGAGGTGTTGTAAGTGAACCATTAAATCTGTAATATTCTAAACTATTAGGCAATAAATCATTTGCTTTTAAATTTAGATTGCGAATATTATTTTTATTCCCAGGATGTTTCGCCATGTTTAAGATAAGTTTTGAAATATTTGGATTAAACTTACCAACTTTAAACATAACAGCTACTACAGCTAATTCTCCATCTTTTGAGCTGTGCACAAAATGTGCTTCCATTGGAAAATGTTTTCCATTTATAGTATTTTCACTTGGTGTGTGAAAATGGAATTGTAATAATTTAAACTCTTTATTATCTATATATAATTTAGCACCATTTTTTAATACTACTTTTAATGTATGACCATTATTTAAAAAAGTTTTTGCTTTTACATTATAATCTAATTTTAATGGTTTTAATGATGCTTTTGTTGTATTTGTGATATTAATAGGTGATTGATTTTTACCAATTTTACACATTTGATATTCTGTTTTTAAATCTCCCCAATGAGTTGGGCCAGTTGAAGCAGAATAACTCCATGTATGAGCAGAGTTACTTGCAAATAAGCTTGATGTGATTGCTAATAAAACTAATTTTTTCATTTTTAAATCCTTTTTTATTTTGTTTGGAGTAGAAGTTTATGAGAGTTTTATGAACAGATTATGAAAATAGGATAAAAATAGTCTTTTATAACTTTTAGTTATAATAGTTATATCTAAAAGTTTTCTAAAACTACAATTTCAAATTCTAAATAGTTAATAGGGTAATTAGTAATTAAGTTTTTTAATTCTAAATAAGATAGTTTTTTTTCTCCACTACTAACACCACTTTTTTTTATGTATCTAAACATTTCAAGTTTATTATTAAAGTATAATTTATAATTTAAAGTAGTGACTTTGGGATTTAAAATTTTAGCAGCATCTAAAATTTCTGTTTTTGAAAAAATAGGTGATGAAATATTTGCTGTTTTATGGATAGTTTTAAATGTATTTGATGTAAATATAGCAAGAATATAAGGTTTTTGTAGTTTTTTAATTTGATTAAATATAAAGTTTAAATCTAAAGCCCATTGTAAAGCAGAAAATGAAACTAATATATCAAAATTTTGTTTTTGTATAAACTCCCAACATTCTTTAGTATTAAAATCTAAACAAAAAGTATTTTTATGTGGATGAAGTTTTAACATCTCTGGACTAAAGTCTATACCAATATATTGTTTTGGTTGACAAAATTTTAATAAATCCCCATTCCCACACCCTAAATCTAAAATAGAGCAGTTATTTAAAAGGGGAGCATATTGTTGTAAAATTTGTTTTTGGATTATATTTCTTTTTGCATATTCATTTGCAAATTTAGAAAACTCTTTTTTTACCATTTTTCTCTTTTTTTGTTATAATTCTATCAAAAAAAGGAAATAAATGACATCTACACTTATTGTAATTCAAATAATTCTTTCGGTAATTATTAGTGGACTTGTATTAATGCAAAAATCATCATCAATTGGACTTGGAGCTTATAGTGGAAGTAATGATTCATTATTTGGAGCAAAAGGACCAGTTAACTTTTTACAAAAAGCTACATTTATTGTAGGACTTTTATTTGTTATTAATACATTATCATTAGTATATATTTATAATTCACAAAAAACAGTATCTGTTGTTGATGAAGTAAAAGTACAAAAAACTATCCCAACACCTACAGTTCCGTCAGCACCTGTTAAATGAGACTAATTTTATTTATTCTGCCCCTTTTTTTGTGGGCTGATGGACATATATTTTTATATCATAGATTTAATGATTTTCGTCATCCTTATACAAACACATCAACTCAAACATTAATTCGTCAATTTGAATATTTAAAATCTCATGGTTATAAAGTGGTTGATAGTAGAGTTTTACTTCAAAAAGCAAGGAATGGTGAAAATGTAGATAAACTTGTAGCTTTTCATATTGATGATAGTTTTAAATCTTTTTATAAATATGGTCTGCCTATTTTTAAAAAATACCATTATCCATTTACATTATTTGTGTATGTAGAAGGAACCAATAAACATTGGGGTGATTTTATGACTTGGCAACAAATTAGAGAAGTTGCAAAATATGGTGATATAGAATGCCATTCATATTCACATCCACATTTAACAAGATTAAATGATATTGCTATTATAGTAGATACTCAAAAAGCACTTGATATTTTAAGGTCAAAAGCCTATAAAATAGATAGTTATGCATATCCTTATGGTGAATATAATAATAGAGTAAAAGAGGTTTTATCTCCACTTTTTAGTTATATATATAACCAAAATGAAGGAGCAATTGATGAAAATGTAGATTTTAAAGATGTGCCAAGAATTGCTCTAACAGGAGATGTAAAAATTGCAAGTAGATTAAAGATTAAAAATTTAAAAGTTAGAGATTTCAAAATTGTAAGAGATAAAAATAAAATTATAAAAATCAGTGGATATGTTCCATATAAAAAAATTGAAATATATATTACAAAACTTGGTTGGATTTGGGTAAAGACGAAAAATGGTTATTTTGAATATTATCCAAATTTTGAATTAAAAAAATTTAGAAATAGAGTAATTTTAAGATATAATAATGAAATATCAGCGAAAATGGTTACTAAAAAATAGTATAATTTCAATAAAAAAGGAGAATAAATGTTAAACGAAATTTATAACAATACAAAAGCACATATGGATAAATCTATTGAAGCTTTAAAACATGATTTAAATACACTGAGAACAGGAAAAGTATCAACTTCTGTAGTAGAAAATATTAAAGTTGATTATTATGGAACATTAACTCCATTAAATCAAGTTGGTTCAGTTCTTGCTGTAGATGCTACAACTATCCAAATTAATCCATGGGAAAAAAATTTACTAAAAGATATTGAAAAAGTTATTCAAGAAGCTAATATTGGTGTAAATCCTAATAATGATGGTGATACTATTAAATTATTTTTCCCTCCTATGACAGAAGAAGAGAGAAAAAAGCAAGCTAAAAAAGCTAAAGAATTTGCTGAAAAAGCAAAAATTGCTATTAGAAATATTAGAAGAGATAGTAATGATAAAGTTAAAAAATTATTAAAAGATAAAGAAATTACTGAAGATGAGAGCAAAGCAGCTTTAGATGAAATTCAAAAAATTACAGATAGTTATGTAGCTAAGGTTGATGAAATTGTAGCTAAAAAGACTGATGAGATTATGAAGGTTTAATAATGAACTTAAAAAAAGTATATGAAGAAAATAATGCTCTTTTAGAAGGGCATTTTAAACTTAGTAGTGGTAAACATAGTAAATATTATTTACAAAGTGCAAGGGTTTTAGAAGACCCAAAAGTAGCTGAAATGTTACTTTCTTCTCTTGCTAAAGAGATTAAAGATAGTAATATCAAAATTGATAAAGTTTGTTCTCCTGCTATTGGAGGTCTTTTAGCTGGATATGAATTAGCAAGACAGCTTGGTGTCAAATTTATTTTTACTGAAAGAGTAAATGGTAAAATGACATTAAGAAGAGGTTTTGAAGTAAAAGAGGGTGAAAAAATTTTAATTTGTGAAGATATTATTACAACAGGAGGAAGTGCTTTAGAGGCTGCTGCTGAGGTTGAAAAACTTGGTGGTGAAGTTGTTGCTTTTGCAGCTATTGCGAATAGAGGATTTTGTAAAAGAGAAGGGAGCGATACTCCTGTAAAACCTGAATGTAAATTACCTTCAGATTTACCATTTTTTGCAATTGATGATTTTGTTTTTGAAGTTTATGACCCACAAGATTGTCCAATGTGTAAAGAGGGAAGTGAAGCTATTAAACCTGGGAGTAGAGGAAACTAATATGTGTCCTCTATGTAACCCAATAAATGAAAAAGTTATAAAAAGTAATAATCTATTTAGAGTTATTTTAGTAGATGAAATTCCTGGATTTATAAGAGTTATTTTAAATAAACATATTGCTGAATTTAGTGATTTAGATTTTGATGAATATAGCGAAGTTATGAAAGAGGTATATAGAATCGAAAAAATTATGAGAGAGAGTTTAAATCCAGATAAAATAAATATAGCTTCATTAGGTAATTATGTTCCCCATTTACATATTCATATAATTCCAAGATATAAAGATGATGCATGGTTTCCAGATTCTATTTGGAGTGAAACTCATAGAAGTTATAGATATAAAACTACTCAATCTCAAATAGATAAATTAGCAGAGAAAATTAAAAATGGATAAATTAAAATATATTATTTTAAAGTTTGTAAATTAAATGAAAATGAAATTAAATCTTAGTTTATATTACTTTTTTTTCTTTGCAAGTGTTGCTATTTATGTGATATTTTTCCCTAATTATCTACAATCTTTAGGGTATTCTCCAAAAGAGATAGGAATTATTTTTGCTGCTTTACCTATTAGTAGATTTATAACCCCCTTTTTTTTCCAAAAAAAACCTATTACAACAAAAGTTTTTAAAATATCACTTATTATAGGGGCTATTATTCCTTTATTGTTGTTTATAAATAATTTTTATATATATTTATTTGTATTTGTGATATTAGGGGTTGTATATTCTATCAATTTTCCTTATATAGAAGCAATAGCTATTAACAAACTTGGATCTCATTATGGTAAAACCAGATTATGGGGAAGCATAGGTTTTATAGTAATCGCTTTAGGTCTTAGTTATTTTAATATAAATATGTTGTTTTTATATTTTGTTTTAAATTTTTTATTGTCATATTATGGGTTTAAATTTATAAATCCAGAATTTGAAATAAACAAATATTTTGAAAAAATTGATCTTTTAAAAGAGTGGCAATTTTGGGCTGCTTTAATTTTAATGCAAATATCTTTTGGTGGATTTTATAACTTTTTTACAAGCTATAATCTGCAACATGGTATACCAAAAGATATAAATGGTTGGATTTGGACTATAGGGGTTATTGCTGAAATAGTTGTTTTTATTTATCAATATAAATTCTTAAATAAAAATAATGCACTATTTTATATAAAACTTTCACTATTTATTACAGCTATTCGTTGGGCAGGTTTTTATTTTTTTGCTGGTGATGTAATAGCTATATTTTTGTTACAAATTTTACACCTATTTTCTTTTGCTATTTTTCATACAGCTTCTTTATTATACATCTCTACAAGGTATCAAAATCAAACATTAGTTCAACAATTTTATACAGGAATTGGATATGGAATAGCAGCATTTTTAGGTTCAATTATTAGTGGTTATTTATATGGAGATAAATTGTTTTTATATGAAAGTTTGATAGTATTATTAGGTTTAATAGTTATTTTACCTAAAAAATCTTAATTAAAAGAGAGTAGATGAATCAAAATATAGAAGATTTTAAGTTTCCAAAAGTTAAAATATATGAAAGAAAAGTTAATTTAAAATATGAAAATAGTATTATTATAGGACCTAAAGGGGTTGGAAAAACATTTTTGATTTTGTATTTTTTAAAAAGTTTTAAAGGTAAATTTATTTATATAGATTTAGATGACCCAAGAGAAAAAAAATTAAATTTAAGTGGATATGATTTAGTTATTTTAGAAAATTACAACAAATTTTTCCCTTTACCAAATACTACTACTTTTTTGACATCTACTACAGATTTTAATATTAGAGGATTTAAAAAAATATATCTACATGGATTAGATTTTGAAGAATATTTTTCTTTTGATAGACATCAAAGTATTACTCATTCTTTTAATTATTTTTTAAGTGATGGTAATATGGCTGAACTTTTATTTGTTGATGATTTTTTTAAAGCTAAAAAATTGCAAGAAAATTTTAAACTTATGCCTTATGATAAAGATATTTTAAAATTTTTATTTACTCATATTGGAGAGAAATTTTCTTTGTATCAAATATATCAAATTTTAAAAAAGAATAAAAAACTCTCAAAAGATAAATTTTATGAAGAGATAGAAACTTTACAAAAAGATAATGTGATATTTTTAGTAGATAAATTTAATTCAAGTAAAGCACCTAAAAAAGTGTTTAGTTATAATTTTGGTTATAAAAATGCTTTAACTTATGATAAAAATGTATTAGGTTTATTGGAAAATATGGTGTTTTTGGAATTAGATGATGAGGTTTACTATTTAGAAAATATTAATTTTTATTTACCAGAAAAACAAAAAATAATTTTAGTTTTTCCTTTTATTACCGAATTACAACTGAATGAAAAATTAAAAAAAATTCCAAGAAATTTAGATTATGAATATATTGAAGTTGTTACAATATCAAATGAATTTGAGATGGAATATAAAAATAAAAAAATAGAAGTAAAGCCTTTTTGGATGTGGGCTTTAGTGGAGGAAGAATGATTTGTGGTATAGATGAGGCAGGTCGTGGACCTATAGCTGGTCCACTTGTGATGGCAGGTGTGATTTTAAAAGAAAATATTAAAGGTCTTAATGATAGTAAAAAACTT
>Ga0256828_1000388_pt1 | contig 29801 bp, 25 predicted proteins | sample CV88metaG_FD_185993 | JGI IMG/M metagenome (GOLD analysis project Ga0256828, IMG submission 185993) | Hydrothermal vent microbial communities from East Pacific Rise, Pacific Ocean - CV88 | ecosystem: Environmental > Aquatic > Marine > Hydrothermal vents | place: Pacific Ocean: East Pacific Rise...
TTTGCTTTGTAAGTGTAGGGGATTCCCCCAAAAAGATTATCGAAGATATCACCCATTAAAATGAGTTGAGGAATCTCTTTTTTTCCTAGATAAATCTCTTCGATGAGAAAAAAAAGTTCAGGACGATTATAAGAAAAATGTGCATCTGATATAATCAGTGCACCCTCTTGAATCTCTGCTAGATTATGGGACATAGGCTATATTTGGAATCCCAGCATTTTCATCAAGCCCCATCATTAAGTTCGCATTCACAACTGCTTGACTTGATGCTCCACGCATTAGGTTATCTATCGCTGAGGAGATAAAAAGCATATTGCCTTTACGTTTTACATAGATATCACAGAAGTTTGTTCCTGCTACATTTTTCATATCTACTGGTATCTCACTTACACGTACATTTTTCTCATCTTTATAGTATTTTCTAAGATGAGAAGGTGCATCAAAATCACCATCAACTTGAATATAAATCGAGCTTATCATTCCACGAGTAAGAGGAACTAAATGTGGTACAAAGTTTACCTCATCAAAATCTACATTTAATTTTTGAGCAATCTCTGGAGCATGACGGTGCATCAAAGGATTGTATGCAAAAAGGTTGTCATTAACATTAACAAAATGTGTTGTTTCACTCAGTTTTTTTCCAGCTCCACTTACACCTGTTTTGGCATCAATAATGATAGGTGTACCCTCTTGGCGTTTTTCCATAAAAGGTAAAAGTCCTAAAATCGCTGAAGTTGGAAAACATCCAGGATTTGCGACTAAAGAAGCATACTGTAACTCTTTACGGAACATTTCAGGAAGTCCATATACTACATGCTCTAAATTTTCAATATCTGTATGAGGCACATAGAACTCTTCATATACCTCTTGTGTAAGTCTATAATCAGCTGAGAGATCTACCACTTTTACACCAAGTGCCATTAAAGGTTTCACATAAGCCATCGCTGTTTTGTGAGGTACTGCTAAAAAGACTAAATCACACTCTTTTGCTATCACATCTACATCAGCTTTTTGTACCTCATCTTCACAAACCCCATTAAGAGAGGAGTGTAGTTTATTGATAGTTGTTCCACCCTCTGAGTTAGCTATATAGGTAAGTGTGAAACTCGGATGATTGAGCAATATTTTTACAAGTTCAAGCCCTGTATACCCTGTTGCTCCAACGATTCCTACATTTATATTTTTAGCCATAGTCTAGTTACACTCAAACACAATCTCTTGGTATTTAACCTCTTCTATCTCAAACTCTTTTTGACCACCAGGGAGACGCACTTTAACCTCATCACCCTCTTCTAAGCCTAAAAGTTGTTTTGCAAGTGGCGAGTTAAAAGAGATGAGTCCCATATCTGGATTAGACTCACATCCACCAACGATAGTATAAGTTACCTCTTCATCGGTATCCATATCTGTCATTCTAACTGTTGAGCCAAAACTAATCTTGGCATGTGCTAATTCACTTGGGTCAACTATCTGAGCATTTCCAAGAATCTCTTGAAGTTCCCCTAAACGATTATCTATAGTTTTTTGTTGCTCTTTTGCTGCATGGTACTCTGCATTTTCTTTTAAGTCACCATGTTCTAATGCTTCTTCAATCGCTTTAACTACACCTGGACGTTTTACTTCTTTTAGATCTTTTACTTCTGCTTGTAACTTTTCATAGCCGAAAAGTGTCATTGGTTCTATTTTTTGCATTCTTATTTCTCTTTATATTTTTTTAGTTATTAAAATAGGGCTTTCATCAATTTTGTTTTATCTACTGACTCGCTTGCTTTGTCAGTATCAACACTCTCACTCACATCTTTTGCTGTAATATCTTTCCCTTTTGAAACTGCTTTCATAGCTTTTTCTTTATCTACTGAATCACTTGCTTTTTGCTTATCAATAGCACCAACCATAGCACCCATATCAAAGGCAAAAGTTACAGAACTAAATACTACTAGAGTTAAAAATATGTTTTTCATTGAGGAGATCCCTTTATTATTTTTTACAGATTATAGCTAAACTTGTTTTAAAGACGACAAATCAAATCTAATTATCTTCTCTTTACATTCAATAGTAATAATGCAGGCTTTTTTTTCTATACTTTGAGGGCTATCTATACCCTCTAAAAGAATGATCTTTTCATCTGTAATAGGATCAAGTGCATACAAAACACTATCTTTAACAATAAACTCTCGTCCACCACCACAGCCATCACCAATAATACCTACACAAGAGAGTTTAGAACCAGCCATCATCTAAACAATCCTCTTTTGCATCACTGAGAAACTCTTTATATTCACTTGAATTTTTATCTAAAATTATATACTCATCATGTGTGTACTCTTTAAAAGTTGCATCATCCATGCAACTACAAAGCTTTGTATCGTTGGAATCATTACAGTGCGAAAGCATCATTTTCTTTTGACCCTCTTCCCAACCGACATAAGAGTTGTAGTAAGGATAAAGTGTCCATATTGCAAAACCTATAGTAAGCACTATATTTACAATGTATTCGCGTTTTCGAGTCTCAAAATACTTTTTTACATCATATGAGATCAAGATAATAAATACTATCTCAAGCCCTATATTAAACCAATCACTATCTAAAAAATCAAACAATTTTATTCTCTCTTATCTTTTTTATCGCTTCAGAACACATAGTAAGACCAAAACTCGCAGTTACACCCATAAAACTTCCTTTCTCTTTGACAACTATCTCTTCTGAAGAGAAAATCACCTTATACTTCTTTTTAAAGCCCCGTTTTTTTAATTCATAACGAATTTTTGAGCCAAATTTATCCCCGTAACTTTTCCAGATGTCATCCACTTTTATCTTTGTAGGGTCCATCCGTTTTGCACTTCCAAAAGAGCTTATAAGTTTTTTGTAACATTTCTGAGCGAGAGCAAGCTTGGCATTTCTGTCATCTATGGCATCAAGCACTAGATCGTAAGGCTCAAAATCAAACTCCCACACCCACTCTTCATCGATTCGCTTGTTGATGATTTTTAACTCCGGATAATGTTCCTTGAGTGCCTCAACTTTTACATCACCCTCATGAAGTTCTGACCACATTTGACGGTTTTGGTTACTCTCATCATATCTATCAAAGTCAACGATTGTTATATCTTTGACACCAGAACGATACAAACAATCAAGGCAAAAACTTCCAACACCACCTACACCAAGAAGGAGTATCTTCGCGTTTTGTATATTGGAAAATTCTTCCCCTACAAGTAACTTGATACGATCATATTTCCCCACTAAAGCCACTCCTCAAGTTTTTGCATCGACTTATATGCAGATAAATCTAGCATAATCGGAGTGATGGAGATATACCCAGCTTCAATCGCCTCATAATCACTCATCCTCTCTACTCCCTCTCTCTTAGAAAAATTTAATGGATGCAGTCCCAACCAATGGAACTCCTCTCCACGAGGGTTTCTGTGCAAATGGGAATCATTGGCATAGTGGCGGTACCCAGCATAAGTGACTCTCATCTGTGCTTCTTTAACTTCAGGTGGAATGTTAATATTTAAAAATTCACGATCAGGAAGAGGAAACACCCCCTCTCTTATCTTTGTAACAATCTTTTTAATACTTTTTTGTGCTAAAGAAAAATCTCCATCTGGATTAGTAAAATCCATCACCTGACTTATAGCGATAGATGGGATGTCATGAAGTACACCTTCCATCGCTCCAGCAGCTGTACCACTGTAAGTAATGTCTTCTCCCATATTAGAGCCTCTGTTAATGCCACTTACTAAAAGATCTGGTTTTTCATCTTCAAATAAAGTACTCAAAGAAAGATATACACAATCAGATGGTGTTCCATCATCTAGTTTATAAAAGTCATCTTCTACACTTACAAAACGAAGAGGTCTCGTAAGAGTAAGAGAGTGTCCACAGGCAGATTTTTCATTTGCAGGAGCGACAACAATCACTTCCACATCTTCCAAACTCTTTAAGGCAGATACTAAAGAGAGCAAGCCTTTTGCCTCATAACCATCATCATTTGTCACTAAAATTTTATATTTTTTATTCATAAACATATTTTACACTAATCTTGCTATAATTCAAGTCATGAAAACAGTTTTACTTTTAGCCCTATTAACCTTTTCCCTTTTTGCTTCTGAGTTTGAAACAAGCTACCAACAGCTTAACAATAGACTAGATAAGATTGCTCCTGCATTAAGTACTGAGGAGAAAATATCCCTTTATTACTTTGTAATGGCAACACACGATAAAATCATCACACAACTACAAGATGGTGAAATCCAAGGTGATGCACTCAAAAATATTCAAGCACAAACACTCAAACTTTTTTCTCAACTCCATGAAAACAATGAAAATATCTCAATAGCAGAGATAGAAAAGCTAAGAGAGCTCTACACAAAGATGAATGAGTCTGCAAAGAATCTCTCTCTCAAAAAGCCAAATGAGCAAATAAAAACTATTTATAAAGACAAAATCATATACAAAGATAAAGTGATTTATAAAACAAAAACTACTCAAGAGAGCTCTCTTTTTAGTACTTTACTTATACTTTTAGGTGGAACAGTTTTTGGCTTAGGTCTAGGATTTCTCTTTTTTAGAACAAAAAATACATCTCAAGAGCAAACTTCTATGAAAGTAGAGCTTACAGAACTCAAAAACACTCATAAAAACCTCAAAGAGGAACTCAAAAATATAAAATCAAAACCCTCACAAGAGTTTACAAATAAAGATATTGAAAAAGAAAACACCTCACTTATCACTAAAAATAAAACTCTTAGTGATGAAAACAGAGCACTCCAAACAAAACTTCTTGAGACTCAAGAGCTTTATGATGCACTGAGAGAACATACATCTACAGAGATACAACACCTCAATGAGTATGTTGAAAGTCTTACAAAAGAGCTTGAAAAAGCTGAAAAAGGTCAAAAAAACAATTTTAACCTAGATGAAGATTTAAAAACACTTCAAACACAAAGTCAAGATATATTTAAAGTGCTTGACACCATCTCAGAGATTGCAGACCAAACTAACCTTTTAGCCCTTAATGCTGCTATAGAAGCTGCACGAGCAGGTGAACATGGTCGTGGTTTTGCAGTTGTAGCAGATGAAGTACGTAAACTTGCAGAGAGAACACAAGAAACACTTACACATGCGAAGGTCCATATCTCAAGTGTCGTAGACCAAATTGCATCACTAAAAAGCTAAAACTTGACTTTACTAGTGAGAAAAGTGTAAAATTGCACTAACAAAAGATGTGCAAGGCATCAAATCTTTCCCGCAATTGATAATCCCAAAAAATTAAGGCAGTCACTATATGAGTGAAAACAATTCACAACAACCTCGTAACAACAAACCAAAGAACAACAATCGTAACAACAACTCAAAACGTACACATACTCCAGTAAAGGGTTCAAGTGTTGAAGAGCTTCGTACAAAAAGTATTGAAGAGCTTATCAATATCGCTGAAGAGTTAGATGTTGAACATCCACAAGAGCTTAAACGCCAAGATGTTATCTTTGAAATTTTAAAAGCTCAAACTGCTCAGGGTGGGTTTATTTTATTTTCAGGTATCTTAGAGATTATGCAAGATGGATACGGTTTTATCCGTTCTATCGATAAATCTTTTAACGAGTCTATCAATGATGCTTATGTATCAAATACCCAAATAAAACGCTTTGCACTTAGAAATGGTGATGTAGTAACTGGTCAAGTTCGCCCACCTAAAGATCAAGAACGCTACTATGCACTTATCAAGATAGAAGCAGTAAATGGTCTTCCACCAGAAGAGTCTAAAAAACGTCCACTTTTTGAAAACCTTGTACCACTTTATGCTCTAGAACAAATCAAGTTAGAGTACCGTGAAAAAGGTTTAACTGGTCGTATGCTTGACCTTTTCTCCCCTATCGGTAAAGGGCAACGTGGTCTTATCGTTGCACCACCGCGTTCTGGTAAGACAGAACTTCTTAAAGAGATTGCTCATGGTGTAACACATAACCATCCAGAAATTGACCTTATGGTTTTACTCGTAGATGAGAGACCTGAAGAGGTTACAGATATGGAGCGTTCAGTAAAAGGTGAGGTTTACTCTTCTACTTTTGATATGCCTGCAAAAAACCATGTTAAAGTAGCTGAAATGGTTATTGAAAAAGCAAAACGCCGTGTTGAGATTGGACGAGATGTTGTGATCTTACTTGACTCTATCACTCGTCTTGCTCGTGCTTACAACACTGTAACACCATCAAGCGGTAAAGTACTCTCTGGTGGTGTTGATGCCAATGCACTTCACCGTCCTAAACGTTTCTTTGGTGCTGCGAGAAATATCGAAAATGGTGGAAGTTTAACTATCATTGCAACAGCTCTTGTAGATACAGGAAGCCGTATGGATGAAGTAATCTTTGAAGAGTTCAAAGGTACAGGTAATATGGAAGTTGTTCTTGATAGAAAAATTGCAGAAAGACGCATCTTCCCTGCGATTGATATCCTTAAATCTGGTACTCGTAAAGATGAACTTCTTATCGGTAAAGAGACACTACAAAAAGTATTTATCCTTCGTCAAATGCTTCATAAACAAGACAATGAAGTGGAAGCTCTTAAGTTTATCTACAACACTATGGGTAAAAAAGCTACCAATGAAGAGTTTCTTGAGAGTATGAATACGGACAAATAATGAAGATTGGTGTATTTGATAGCGGGATTGGTGGACTTAGTGTTGTAAAATCTCTGCTTGAGCACCAACTTTTTGAGGAGATTATCTACTTTGGAGATACCGCTCGCGTTCCTTATGGTTCAAAAGATAAAAATACCATCATCCGTTATGCCATTGAAGCAGTAGAATTCTTTAAAAACTTTGATCTTGATATGATTATTGTTGCTTGTAATACTGTGAGTGCTTATGCCCTCAGTGAGATGCGTGAATCTGCTAGATGTCCAGTTATAGGTGTTGTAGAAGCTGGTGTTTTAGCAACTGCCAATGCTGTCTCAAACAACTCTGCAAATATCCTCATCATTGGAACAAACGCGACAATCAACTCCCAAGCCTATGAGATCTCTTTGGAAAATCAAGGCTTTAAAAAGCTTCAAACAAAGGCGACCTCTTTGTTTGTTCCCCTTGTTGAAGAGGAGATTTTTGAGGGTGCCATCATCGATGCTACCCTCACACACTACTTTGAGCATATTATCCATCCTGATGCTGTTATACTTGGATGTACTCATTTCCCTCTTCTCTCAAAAGCACTTCAAGATTATTTTGGAGAAAAAACAATGCTGATTCATTCAGGTGATGCGATTGTAGAATTTTTAGAGCATGAGTTTGATTTTACACAAAAATTTGAAACTACAAAACTAGAATTTTTCGCTTCTGAAAACCCTCAATCTTTACGAAACATTGCAAACAAGTGGCTCTATGGCAACTAAACGTATCTCTATCTTTGGTTATGGTACAACTACTAGACCACTTACACAACACATCGAAAATGCTGTCTTTTATGATGACAAATGTAAAGAACCCTACAGTGGTGTGAATGGCTCTTTTGTGAGACCATCAAGTGAGTTTGATCCTAAATTTTCAGACCTTGAGATCACAAGCCCTGGAATTCCTCCAAGTAACCTACTCATCCAAAAAGCAAAACATCTCATAAGTGAGTATGATTTTTTTAAAGATGTTAAAAACTTCAAAGTCTGGATAAGTGGAACAAACGGAAAAACGACAACCACACAAATGATGCAACACCTCTTAAAAGATAAAGGGAGTCTCGCAGGTGGAAATATAGGAACACCCTTAGCAGAGCTTGATCAAAAAGCTCCACTCTGGATACTTGAGACTAGCTCTTTTACTATGCACTACACAAAAGAGGCATACCCAAATATCTATGTACTTCTTCCCCTTTCTCCTGATCATCTGAGTTGGCATGGAAGTATGAAAGAGTATGTTTCAGATAAGCTCAAACCTCTAAGTATGATGCGAAGTGTCGATACTGCCATCATCCCAGAAGCTTACAAAGACACACCTTCACGAGCAAAGATTATCACCTACAAAGATGAAGCGGACTTAGCTCGTCTTTTTGAAATAAACAAAGAAAAAGTAAAATTTAAAGGTGCTTTTTTAGCAGATGCACTCCTAGCAATGGCTGTTGATAAGCTTGTGTTTGATAGAGTTGATTATGAAAAAATGAACTCATTTGAGCTTGATCCGCACCGTCAAGAGGAACTTTTAGATGCGAAAGAGAGACTTTGGGTTAACGACACCAAGGCAACCAATCTTGATGCAACTATTGCTGCTGTAAAACGCTACGAAGAGCAATATATACACCTTATCTTGGGTGGTGATGACAAGGGTGTTGATTTGAGTGAACTCTTTGAGTTTTTAAAGGGTAAAAAACTGTATATCTACGGTATCGGTTCCAACAAAGCAAAACTCTCTGCATTAGCTCAAAAATACTCTATACCTTTTACAATGTGCAAAGATTTAAATCATGCTATTACCAATATAGATGTACATCTTAAGAATAATGAAGTAGCTCTACTCTCCCCTGCTGCTTCAAGTCTTGATGAGTTTAGCTCTTATGCCCAAAGAGGCAATGAGTTTAAAGAGGCTGTAAAAACATTATGCTAAAATACTCTTATTAACTAGGGAGTAGCGCATTGAGAGATTCATCAGAAGTACTAGCAAGAAAATACCGTCCATCCAATTTTGATGAGCTTATAGGGCAAGACACTATAGCTCAAACTCTCTCTCTTGCACTCGATTCAAATAGACTCTCACATGCTTACCTTTTTTCGGGGCTTCGAGGAAGTGGAAAAACTTCTACTGCTCGTATCTTTGCAAAGGCTCTTATCTGTGAAGAGGGGATGAGTCATCATCCTTGTGGTGTTTGTTCTAACTGTACTATGGCGATTGAAGGTCGTCATATGGACATCATCGAGATGGATGGGGCATCAAGCCGTAAGATAGATGATATTCGTGACTTAGTGGAGCAAACAAAATACAAACCAGCTGTTGCAAGATTTAAAATCTTTATCATTGATGAAGTACATATGCTTACAAAAGAAGCATTTAATGCCCTTTTAAAAACGCTAGAGGAACCACCTGAATATGTGAAGTTTATCTTAGCAACAACTGACCCACTTAAACTCCCAGCTACCATACTTAGTCGTACACAGCACTTTAGATTTAAAAGTATCGCAACACATAAAATAGTGGAGCATTTAGCACATATCTTAAATCTTGAGGGGATTGAGTATGAGATGGATGCTTTAGAGATTTTGGCGCGTAGTGGAAGTGGAAGTTTACGTGACACCCTAACACTCCTTGATCAAGCAATTATCTACTCAAAAAGTCATGTGGATGTTCCTACAGTCACAGATATGCTTGGACTTGTTGACCCTAAGTTTATCACCGATCTTTTTAATGCCGTTTTTGCAAAAGATTATGCACAACTTGTTGAGTATACAAAAGTACTTGAAGATTACGAGAGTGAGATGGTTGTTGATGAGCTTATCGCTTATCTTAAAGAAAAAATGTACAATCAGGATGCACTTTTTTCAACTCTTGTACTAGATAGATTTTTTAGAATACTCAGTGATTCAAAGTATCTTTTTAGCATCAATGCAGATGGTAGTTTTGTACTTTCTATGATATTTTTCAAGATGATTGAAGCTCTAAAAATTCGCGAGATTGATCAGATGATAGAATCACTTCAAAGCGAAGTTACTCGTCCTGAGATTATCACACCTCAAGCTGTGCAAGTGCAAAGTGTCAAGATACAAAGTACTACACCTGAGATGGCATCACAACAAATTAAAGAAGAAACACCACTCAACACTCAAGTAGAAGAACAAGAACCTCCTCAAGAAAGTGAACCTACTCCCGAAGCTGTAATACCTCAAGAGGATCCAAATCTTAAAACATTTCAAAGCCTAATAGCAAAAATTGCCGATAGAAACTATGAGCTTGGAGAATGTTTTACAAACAATATCACTTTTATCTCTTATGAGAACAATACCCTTTCATGGGAAAGCTGTGCCAACGAGGAGTGTAAAAAACTTCTCAAACATGGCTATGGTGTTATCAAGCAACTTGTACGTGAAATTTTTGGTTTTGAAACAGCTATAAAAGGTATCCCCTGCTCTAAGCCCCTAGAGGAAGTAACAGAGGAAAAAGATGTTCATCATAGAGAACAACCTGCTATGACAGAAGCACCCCAACCTACATCTATGATAGAAGATGCTGAGATGGGTGGTGGAGCGAGTTGTGTTACAAACTGTAATGAAGATTCTATACAAGATGAAGTTAATGGCACTGACATTACTCAAGAACCACTTGTACAAAAAGCTATTGAGATGTTTGAAGCAAAAAAAGTTACTGTTCAGTCTAAAGTTTAATCAAAAAAAATCTTATTGCAACATATATCTTCACGTTTACAAAACTCAAGTAGGTTTTTATATGGTGTGGAATTACGCCTCTTTAGTGTTGCAAGTTGTGTTTGACTTACACCCAGTAGATTTGCCACATCCTTATCTAAAACTCGTCTCTCTTTTCCATCAGCAATATGCTCTTTTAATTTCTTTATAACCTGCTCAAAATCATTCATATTTACTCCTATGAATGAAAATATAACCTAGAAAAAAAGAAAACTTAAGAAATATGACATTATGCTATTTTTTTGAAGATTTTTTCTCTTTTTGCTTCAGTCGCTTTGCAATATTTTTTAATAAAATAGCAATTTCTAAAAACTCTTTAAAATGTTTTATATGTAAAACACCGTCATACTCTTTCTTTGTCATATCATCTAAGTACTGCTTAATTGCAGCAGTATCTAAAATAATATCATCATTATGTTTTTTCAATATAAAAACAAAAATTAAAAAGATAAAGCAAAACATAAGAGATAAAAGAAGCCATTGAATTATAAGAGATTTCAAAAAAGTTAAAATACAAAAAATGGCTACAATTATGCATACAAAAATAAAAAGAATAAATTTATATGAACCCAATAAATAATGTATATTTTTCATACAAGTATTGTAACAAAAACTTGGTTGAGTTAGCCCAAAATTAGGCTAACTTCTAAAGACCTGTTGAATCTATTTGCTCATCAATTTTCAGAGTTATACTATCTCCAGAACCATTGTCATATACATATTCATTTAATCCATCAGATGTATTGGAATCTACATGTGTGGTATCTTTCGTCCATCCATTTTTACTTACCGTATCTACATTATCTGTTAAACTTCCCTCAATAATTAGCTCATTATCTGCGTCTGTCATATTAAGTACATCATCAAGAGAAAGATTATTAATTGTATGATCGCCATTCTCAGTTAAATCGATTTTCTCAATATTTGCAATAGATTGTAAACTTGCATCTGAAAAATCAAGATTTAAGCCACTATCTAAAACAACAATATCAAAACCATCACCTGCATCAAGTGCTGCACTATTATCAAAAGTATGTACCACGGCATGTTCTACATTTACATTGACCAAAATAGCATCTAAACTATCACCATCTTTATCTACAACCGATGCTTGAATCGTTTCTGTAGCATCTACATTATCTGTTGGAATATATCTATATGCACCTGTATCAAAATTAATTTCAAAATTACCATGATCTCCACTAATAGTTTGCAATGGATTAGTTTCATCATATGTAGCACTATTTGAACCAATAGTAATAGACTCTATATGACCACCATCAGCACCAAAATCAATAAGTGCTGTACCATCTATATCTGCTGTAAAATTTCCACTAAGAAGTTGTTCTGCACTATTACTTGCAGTATCTGGTAAATCACTTATAGTTTCAATAATGACAGCATTTTCAGATACATCATTCTCACCATTATCAGCAAGTTTTTCAATATCTCTTAGTACAGAATTGTCTGCATCCTCGTCTACTATACTATAACTAAATAGTTTATCAATCTGTCCAGATTTTATAAAATTATTCCATGTTGGAAGATATGCATTAAAATCATCTTCAAATGCACCATATGTATCTCCATCACCAAAAAAGTACATCATATTTTGATCTGCTTCTGGTTGATTTCCACTATAGGAATTATCTACCATCTCATGGAGACCCTGTTCAATATCTGTTCCTCTTGTTCCAGTTACATAATTATAATCATAACTAGAGTCTTGCCAACCTGTATTTGAGTGATTATCTTCCCAGAATTCAACAATATTAAGATTAACTTTTCCAAACTGCTCATAAGCAGCAACAGTTTTATTGATGGCTTCTTTTACTAAATCTCTATCTGTCGGACTCATACTACTAGACATATCAACAACAAATGAAACATTTGTTATAATTGGTTCAACAACTAAGTTAATATCTTGAGATGTTGCTACTGGTTCATCATCATAAACTGTTACATTTAAGTCTGCACTATATGCTGTTCCATTTGCATCTTCTAGAAAATATGTAAAAGTATCTATAACACTATCTACTGGTGTATAAATAATTTCATTATCATTACCTGTAATTGTAAAATTACTCAGATCAACACTTTCATTAGTTTTATCGGCATTATTGTTGAAATCTACACGGACCTGTCCATTTTCATCTAACTGAACATTGAGAGTAATTCTACCATCATCGGTCACTGTTTGATTAACACTATTACCACCTGTAGCAACAATAGTAAATTCATCTGTTCCCTCTTCCCACTTACTATTTCTTACATCAACATCTACTGTAATAGTAACTATTTGGTTTGCATGTCCAATTCCATAATCATAATTCTTAGATATTGAAGAGTTACCATCTATTGTACTAAATGTATCAGTATCAGATATTGCTGTATTTGCAACTTCACTTGCCGTAATATGATTTACTGCATTATTTAATGTATATGTATAATCTCCATAATTTGTAGAATTAGCATCACTATTTACTACCAAAATATTACCTTCAGCTGTTGTCACTGTTATTTGTCCAGCTACACTTGTATCTGTCGTTCCTCCTGCTATTGTCAAGTTAATTAATGACATATCATATGGTAAAGAATCATTATCAAGAAGATTTCCTGTAGCAAATTCAGCTGTACTTACTGAATTTGTACCACTATCCATAGCTTCTTCATAAACAACAGCTGAATCATCAACTGCTTTATAGTTCTCTCGTGTAATATTAAATGTTGCCGTTGCAGATGCAATATCACCATCATTATCACTCAGCTCAAAATCAAACGATTCACTATATGTTGTAGTGATGGTAGGATTAGTCAGTAAGGTATATACACCCGTATCTAAGTTAAGAGTTAAAGTACTTCCTTTTTGTGTCGTAATTGCCACTTCATTTATGACATTGTCATATGTATATGTTGTATTTCCTGAACCGCTTACACTTAATGTAGTATTATCATATACATAAGTATCTCCATCAACAATAATTTGACTAATATATCCGCCATCAGCTCCTATTCCAAATCCACTCTGAGAAACATCACCATTAAGAAGATCTCCAGTCTGTGTATCATCAACTGTTGTTATAAGTTGTGTATTTAAATCAGTTGGATCATTGACGATAATAACATATTCATCTTGAACAGTATCCGGATATGCTACAGGGTTAAGATAAGTTGTTATTGGAGCATCTCCAATCCCAATTGCATAAGATCTATCAATTCCATTATCATCAATAAATGCTTCCCATGTAGCTTCGAAATCAAGTGCTGCCTGATGTTCATCAACATAATCTGTATCAAAAGGTTCACCATCAGATATAAAATAACTAATAGTTTGATCTGCTTGCGGTATGCTCATATTTTCATACTGATCTATTGCTGCCTGCCATGCCATATCATAATCTGTACCCCCATTTGGATCAAGTCTACCTGTACCATTAGGATCATCTAACCAAGTATTTGCATCAGCTAAATTAAACCATGTTCCACCTGTATAAAGTTCCTGTGCATAATCTGTACCATTGTAAGTCATATCATCATGTGCAAATGAGACAAACTGAACATTAACAGATCCAAGATCATCATAAGTTTGAATAAGATTTCTTACAGCTGCAATCTGTAGTTCCATATATGTTTCACCACTATCAACTGTATTTCCCATACTTCCAGACTTATCTAATATAAGTAAAAGATTTGTTGTTTGCGGAGGAATAACAACATCATGAACAATATCATTTGCTGTTGGCATATCATCTTCAATAACAATATTTAAATTAGAGCTCACAGCTGGATTCACACCATCATCTACAGTCACACCAACATCTAAACTAAGGATATCTTCTACAGAATTATTTGGATGATCCACTGGGCCAAGAAGTGTTACTGTATAATCTCCTGAACTCGTTACACTAACATTGATAATATCTACACCATTGGCACTACCAACTAAAGTATCTGTACCAACACCATTCCAAGTAAGAGTTACACCATTTGATGTTATTGATTGTGTAGGTTCAGATAAACTTATATTTAAAATATCACTATCTATATCGGTTGCAATTGTCCCAGTATATACAGTTAAATCTGTTGTATCATCTCCAGTATTTTCACCTGTTGTATCAGTGATACCATCAAGTAGACCTTCTTCAGATACTCTTGCATATGCATCCACTGCTACTGGAACATCGTCTTGAGAGTTCACTGTAAGGTTTACTGTTGCAGTTGATGTGTCTCCATCTGCATCTGTAATTGTATATGTGAAGCTATCAGTTCCATTATAGTTTGCTGCTGGAGTATATGTAAATGTTCCATCTGCATTCACTGTTACAGTTCCGTGAGCTGGATCACTTGCTTTTGACCAAACATTTCCACCATCACCTGATTCTGTATCGTTTGTAACGAGTGTATCAGAGATTGTTGCATCTTCATTTAATGTGAAGTTGTCATCCACTGCTACTGGAACATCGTCTTGAGAGTTCACTGTAAGGTTTACTGTTGCAGTTGATGTGTCTCCATCTGCATCTGTAATTGTATATGTGAAGCTATCAGTTCCATTATAGTTTGCTGCTGGAGTATATGTAAATGTTCCATCTGCATTCACTGTTACAGTTCCGTGAGCTGGATCACTTGCTTTTGACCAAACATTTCCACCATCACCTGATTCTGTATCGTTTGTAACGAGTGTATCAGAGATTGTTGCATCTTCATTTAATGTGAAGTTGTCATCCACTGCTACTGGAACATCGTCTTGAGAGTTCACTGTAAGGTTTACTGTATCCAACCCTAAATCTTCTGTAAGATTATTATTAAGTGTATTATCAAAAATAGCATCTCGTAAATCAGATACAACATCAACCTCCATTCCATCACGAGCTAAAAAAGTATCTGATAGGGATTGACCGACAGGTGCTTTATCCTGACCTGCTTCTGTCTCATCTAAGATACCTTGATCAACTTCTGTATTTTGTTGATCACTTGTTTCTTCAGAGTAGATTGATTTATCGATAGATTCTTTTACATTTTTAGGGGATAAGCCTTCGCTTTCAGTTGTTTCATCAACTACTGAAATATCAAATAATTGTTCTTGGGTACCATCAAGACTAAAGATTTCATCTCTTGAGAGCATAGATATATTGATAGTAGCTGTTTTTGGATTACTTTTATCTCCAAAAACGAGCATATCATTCATTACAGCATCCCCTTTATGGAGTTCTATAACATTTCCTTTTGCATCTTCTGCAAAAAATCTACCTTCAATCTCTGTCACTCTTCCAATAATAATCTTCATAATAATTCCCTTAAAACATGTAATATTTTATTCTATTTTTATATTATCGGAAAAAGAAAATTTTTACTATTGGCCTTAGGGACAATACAATGAAGTTATTTAAGAAGAAGTGCTAAACCGAGTCTATCTTTGACGTCTAGTTTTGTATAGATATGCCCAGCATGTGCTTTGACGGTACGTGGGGTTATATCAAGAGTTTCTGCAATTTTTTTATAAGAGTAAGCATCTTTTAATAACAATGCAACCTCTTTCTCTCGTATAGTCAATTTTTCTAATAATGGAGTAGTTTCTTGCTTACTTGAAGGAATTTCAGTGATAAGTTCTGATGTCAATTCAGGATAAAGCCAGATAAGATTTTCTTCTATTGTTGCAATTGCAGCAAGGATAAAATGCTCTTTCATTAAAGCATTCCCATAACCCTGTATCCCTATTTTAAGTAGTTTTTTTGCAGTTGATAGACTTGGCACACGGTGTAGCATCAAAATCTTATTTTCATTATCTATGAGCTTGGAAAGAAAATCTTCGTCTTCTCTAATAGATGAATAATTTAAAATAATTAATTTATTGTTCATCTTGCTAAGATTAGCAAGGTCATCTTCTATTTGAACTTTTTTTTCAGCTAAGGCTTTGTGCCAGTAGCTTAAAAGATTTATATCATCACTGTGTAATACTATGTTCATAATTATCTTTCTGTAAAAGTGTATTGTTTTGTTTTTAAAATAGGTTTTAATATATAATCAAGCACACTTTTTTGCCCTGTTATAATATCGACACTTACAGTCATACCTGGAATAATCTTTAAATCTTCTCCATCTCGTCCTATACTATTTTTATCAGTTTTAATACGAACGGTATAAAAAACATTGTCTTTTTCATCTTTAATTGTATCTGGAGAGATTAAAACAACCTTTCCATCTAAACCACCATAGATAGAAAAATCATATGCAGTAAACTTTACAATTGCTTTTTGGCCAAAGTAGATAAAAGCGATATCTTTTGGCTTTATCTTCACCTCTACAAGTAATGTTTCATCACTAGGAACAATCTCCATAATCTCTTGACCAGGCTTAATAACCCCTCCAATAGTATTTACAAAAATATTTTGTACAATACCATTCATCGGAGAACGAACTAGTGTACGACTCACCTGATCTTCTAGTGCCGTTGATGTAGCTCGTAAAGATTCAATTTCACTAATGGCATCACTTAATTTCATTCTTGCATCACTTTGAAATTTATATACCTGTTCTTGAATTTGGTTTTTCACCTCTTTAATAGCTGACTTTAATCTCGGTATAGATTTTTTTGTTGAGCTATATTTATCTTCTATCTCATTTTGTTCACGTTGAAGTTGTAAAAAATCTATACGTGATCGCACACCCTTAGCAACCATAGGTTTTGTCATTCTTACTTCATCATTGATTAATTTTAGTGAAGAATTTAAACTTTTAAGGTGAGAATATGCTTCTGAGAGTTCTTGCTTCTTTTGTAAAAGACGCTCTTCTAAAGCACTTATATTAGCATTGAGTTGCTGTTTATTTGAATTAAAAAGATGTTTTTCATTCTCAATAAACTTTTTCAACCTTTCCTCTGTTGCTTTATCTACTTTGAATTTTTTTCCATTTGCTTCAGCTCTTAAACGAATAATCTTAGCTTCAATAGCATCTGCTTTTACTGCGTTTGAGCTGAAAGAAGATTTTGATTTTTCATTGTTAATCTTCATAAGGATCTGCCCTTTTTTAACAACATCCCCCTCTTTAACTAACATCTCCTCAACAATACCACCCTCAAGGTTTTGAATAATTTGATTTTGCCCACTAGGAATAATCTCTCCATCACCTCTAGCTATTTCATCAATCATGGCAAATTTTGCCCAGACAATAAAAACAACTATAGCCAAAACCCAAAAATACAAAACAACACGAAGTTTACTTGGAGATTTTTGTAATACCGCTGCACTTAACGAATGCATAAACTCATAATCTTTTTGTGTAAGGTTTTTCTTTGAATCTAAACTCATGAAGATTTCCCTCCACCCAATTTTTTCGTCACTTCCTCTTTTGGTCCATCTAAAAGAACTTTAGATTGATGCATAACTATGATTCTGTCTGTCATGTCTAATAATGACATTTTTTGAGTAATAAGTATTACGGTTTCATCTTCTAGTCGTTTAGTGAGACTTGCTAATAACTTTGCTTCTGTTGTTTGATCCATAGAATTACTTGGTTCGTCCATAAGCATAATAGAACTCTCTTGTAAAAGTGCACGAGCAATCCCAACACTTTGACGTTGTCCACCAGAGAGTCCTGCTCCACGTTCACCTATTGGCATATCGTATCCAAGAGGATGCTGACTTACAAAATCTTCAACTGTACTTACCTGAGCAGCAACGATAATATCTTCTACATGAGGATGGTTCTCAGATGAGATGATATTTTCTTTGATAGTGCCTTTAAATAGATGCACATCTTGAGGGACATAAGCGATATAACGACGTAAATCTGCTGGATCAATTTGCTGTATATCTGTCCCATCTATAAGAATTTTTCCACTTGTTGGTTCATATAACTTTAAAATCAATTTTGCAATGGTACTTTTTCCTGATCCTATACGACCAATAATTGCAACTTTTTCCCCTGGATTAATCACAAAACTTACATTACTTAAAGCAGGAACTTCAGTTCCAGGATAATTAAAACTTACATCTTGAAATTCAATCTTACCTTTAAATTTTGTACGTTGTACAAATTCTTGTCCCTCTGGGCGTTCTCTCTCTTGCATAATTATATTGTTTAATGTCTCATATGAACTTTTTGCATCTGAATAATTAGAAATTAAGGCTGCAGCTTGTCCCATAGGTGCCACTGTTCTAGAAGTTAATATTACAACTGCAATCAAACCACCCATAGTAAGTTCAAACTCTTGAATAAGGTAGACACCAAGAACAACAACAAAGACAGTATTGAGCTGAATAAATAAGTTGGTTACATTTGGAATAGAAGATGAAAGTAAACGCGACTTAAGATTTTTTTCTGCAATTTCCCCAGTTGATTCTTCCCACTGCCATTGCTGCTTTCCTGCCATACTCATAGACTTGACCGTCTCAATATTTTGTAGTGTTTCAATCAAAATACCATTCTTTTTAGCACTTGCTTCATGAGAGCTTTCAATAGATTCTGATAAAGGTTTACGAATAATAAGAGCATAAGAAAGGATCAAAACCATAGTAACTATAGGCACAAATACTAATATACCCCCTATATAATAAATAACCATAAGAAAAATAATTGCAAATGGCAAGTCTATCATAGCCGTCATAGTTGCTGTTGTAAAAAAAGATCGAACAGATTCAAAGTTTCGTAGATTATTTGCAAAAGACCCTACTGATTGTGGATGTACTGCCATTTTGAGATCAACAACTTTTTCAAATATAATAGAGGACATAATAATATCACTCTTTTTTGCTGCTAATTCGAGCATATAACCTCTAGTCAGTTTTAAGAAAAAATCAAGTAGATAGACACATACAATACCTATGGTAAATACCAATAGTGTTTCTTGAGCATTATTAGGAATTACACGGTCGTAAACATTCATAGTAAAAAGAGGTGTAGCCAAAACAAAAAGGTTCACAAGTAAAGAAGCCCACAAGACATCTCTGTAGATACTAGCGGAGAGTTTTAAAGTATCCCAAAACCAATGTTTTTGTTTTATTTGTAATGTTCTTGAATTTTTCTCTTCATAAACAAACTCTTTTTTAAGCATAAAAGCAAAACCTAGATATTCTTTATCTAGCTCCTCTACACTAAGCCACTGTTCTAAACCTTCCCCTTCTGGGTAAATAATCTTTGCCTGAGTTCTATCATCATTAAAACGCTCGAGAATACAAACATTGTCATTACTTAAAAGAAGAATCATTGGTAGATGTAAAGAGAGGATCTCATTTAAATCTTTTTTTACAAGAGTAGATTTTAAACCAGCCCTTGCTGCTACTCTTGAAAAAAGTGATTTGGAACTATCTTTTGAAAAGATAGTTTGAGAGTTGTGAATTGGCAAACCTGCTAGCAAAGATTCTTTTGAGAATGGCTTATGAAATAATTTTGTATAAAGAACCAAAACCTCTAGTAATGAATCCTCATTTACAGAAAAATTATATTCATTCATTCTATCGCTATCCTTTACTAATAAGAGAGTTGAATTTCAATGCGACGATTTGCTTCGCGGCCCTCTTTTGTTCTATTACTCTGTACAGGATCAAGTTCACCACGTCCACGAGTTTTAATACGTGATGGATCAATCCCTTGTGCAACAAGTGCTGCTTTTACAGCTTCTGCTCTTTTTTGTGATAATAGCATATTTTCACTTGCATTTCCTATGCTGTCAGTATGTCCTATAATTTCTAGTTTATACGCTTCATTCTCTTTCAAAAATCTTGCAAAACTATCTATCACTTGTTTCGATTCTATCAGAATCTTCGCAGAATTCGTTTGAAATCTTAAAGACATTGTCTGTTTTATAGGACAACCAAGAGGATCAACAGTCACTCCTAATGGTGTTTGAGAACATGAATCTTTATAGTCAGCTATTCCATCTTGATCACTATCAGTTGGACATCCAACATTATCTACCGGTATCCCTTTTGGTGTATCTGTACATTTATCTTTATAATCTGCAACACCATCAAGATCTGTATCTAAAGGACAACCATTTTTATCTACTGCAAAACCTTCAGGAGTATTCTTACATTTGTCATAAGAATCAAAGACCCCATCATTATCGCTATCTTTGTCTTTTGGTGCTAGTATATAAATAGCTACCATCACACGGTTTGAAAGATCTCTTGATTCACTTGATTCATCTGTAAATGCAGGATCAAGACCACCTCTATATTCAACTACAAGATTTTTTTCATCGATTCCATCATCTAAAAACTTTTCTTGAATTTGTTGTGCATACTCTCGGCTTCTTTTTTTTGTACTATTTGAATCTTCAGAGTATCTAAACCAGTTTTCTATACTATTTGCATAGGTGTCAGAATCTATTGTTTTCTCATTTGAATCATCTGTTGGCTCGTTTGTATAGCCAATGATTGTCACCTTGATAGGATCATTTCCATCTTGGTACTTTTTAATCTCTTCTACAATGGTCTCATAGTTTTTTTCGGCATCTGTATCCATTGTATCTGAGCTAAAATGAAGCATATTAAAGCGGATGATTTTTTTAAAATCACCTTGCATAAAAGTATTGTCATTTTGCTCTAATACTTTTTGATTATCACTATTCACACTGTAGTAATTATCATAGGTTCCAGCACTTGATACACTTGCAAATGCAGCTAAAAGGACTAAACTTGTTGTTACTAATTGTATCTTCATCATCATTACCTTATTTTGAAAGAAGTATTTCAACTCTACGGTTTAAATATCTTCCCTCAACAGTGTTATTATCAGCTATAGGTTCTTCATACCCTCTACCATCAGTTTCTAAACGATCTGGTGAAACTCCATACTTAACAAGTGCTGCTTTAAATGCTTCTGCACGTTTTTTTGAAAGTTTCAAATTAAACTCTGCTTTGCTTACTCTACTACGACTTGTATGTCCAACAATAATGGCATTAAAACCTGGATTATTTTTCATAAATTCGGCAAATTTCTCTACTTTATCTAAAACACTTACAGGTAACTCTGCACTATTTTTTGGAAAATTCACAGTAATGGTTGTTGAACTTGCACAACCCTCTTGATCTACATCATAACCAAGAGGAGTATTTAAACATTGGTCCTTATAATCTTTAACCCCATCCATATCTGCATCTAGTGCACACCCATCTGGAGAAACATCAGCACCTTCTGGGGTCAAAGGACACTGATCTTTTGAATCTATAACACCATCACCATCACCATCTCTTTTCATTTTTGCACAACCATAAGGCATGATATTATCATCGAGTACCGAGTTATCACATAAATCCTCATTATCTACAATAGTATCGTTGTCTGCATCAAATTTCACAGGAAGAGTATCAAGTACCTCTTGTGCGTCTACATCTGTATAAAGATTTACCCGTGCTGTAAAAGTTTTTGTATCTCCTACTACTGCTAAAGGTAGTAGTCCCATTGCATCTAATATGCGGTATTTTGCTAAAAGTAAAGCATATTCAGCTGTAATTATTTGACTTCTTGCATTGATAACATCATTTTGAGATGATAAGAGATCAAGTAATGAACGGCGACCTAAATCGTATTCTTCTTTATAAAGTTCTAATGTTTTTTCAGAAAAGTTTTTGTATTCCCTTAAATCTTTTAACTGAAGAGCCACCATCGTATAAGCATTCCAAGAGAGGTCTAAGCCCTCTATCACTTGGCGTTTTAGATCGCGTTTTATCTCCACTTCTTGATTTACTTTACTTATAAGTTTTTGTACATTGGCACTATCAGCACCACCACGGAATAAATTATAATTCAGTACTAACTTCACTCTAAATCTATCATCTGGAGTATCAAAACCTGTTGCACCAGAAGGATTGTAATCATTATCATTAAAAGTTTGACTTACTTCTAAATCAATTTTAGGGTAGAACTCTTTTTCATTTTGTTTATAAAGAGACTGTGCACTTTTAATGTTATATCTACTTACCAAAAGAGAAGGGTTATGATTAATCGCATAAAGAGCTGCACGTTCAATGCTATCTGGCATAGCTATATCTACATCTGGCTTTTCCATCTCTTTAATGTTTGGCATACGCCCTAAAATACGTCTTAAACTATATTCATTGTCATGTGTATTATTCATTTGAACTGTTAGATTTGAACGAGCTAAAGATAAGGCAGATTGAATTTTTTTCACTTCTGAATCAGTAGTGAGCCCTGATTCATACAAGTCTTTTACTTTATTGTAAATTGATTCATTGATTTGCACATTTTCTCTTGCAGTTTGAAGTAATTCATAAGATTTCATAACATTCAAATAGGCTGTTGTCATTTTAAATGCTATATCATTCGCTTTTTCTATGTAGTTATATGCTGCAGCTAAAATTCTTGCTTCTTGATAATCAACCTTATTCATAGTACTAAAACCATCAAAAAGATTTTGTGTTAAGATTAGAGAAGATTCATAATTATTATAAGTTTTATCAGCTACATTATGATCCCATGTGTCGCCAGGATTATTATTTTTTAAAGCTCCAGCCTTATTGTAACCAATAGCTGCTCTAAAATCTAAACTTGGATAGTATTCAGACTCAGCGATCCCCAAATCTTGTTGTGTAGCCCTATAATTTTTCAATCTTTCTTGAACGATAGGATTAGAATCCATCACTTCAATAACACTCTCTTTTAAAGTAAGTGCACCCACTTGTATTGAATAAATAAAACTACTGCAAAGTAAAATAATTAACCTATTTTTAAGCATATAATTACCTCCCCTAAATATAATGCAACATTATAACTGAATAAAATGAATTAAGAGTGAGTTTTTATAAAAAAAACAATTTATAACTGTAAAACAACTACCGTATCACACAAATGTAATTATGGCTATCTATTTTTACTACAAATATAAAATATGGTATAATAATGTAACAGTTAAAAAAGGAATTCTTATGTATGTATCATCGTTTAACACATTTGTTCATTCGAATTCAACACAAAAAACATACAAAGAGAAAGAGACTGCTCTTTCAAAAGATATAAACAAATCTTTTGAAATAATGTTAAATCCAAAAGTAGATACAACATCTTTAAAACAACAACTACCTATCAATTACATATCTAATTATAAAGTTCTTAACAACCAACAAAAGCTTCAAAACGATCAAAATAAACAAGAGCTAGTTAAGTTTACAAAAGTAAATGCTCAAAATAATGCAAAAACAAAGTATGTGGAAAACACAACAATGTTTTCACTCTTTACAAAACCTAAAAACACTATCAATCAAACACCAAGAGTAAGTGCTAAACTCCCACCTGAGATACAAAAGATAAGTCAACAAAACCTTCGGAATACTATGATTAATACATATACAGCGAACGAAAATTATTATCAGATTACCTCTGTAGCTTAATCTTCTTCTATCCAAGCCTCTGTTTTTAAGACTCTATTATCATCAAATATTTTCAGTTTAAAAGCATGTGTAGCTTTTCCATCTTCAATATCTAAAATAGCAATTTGTAAGATTTTCTTACACTTTTTAGGAATATCATAATGCCCTTTCATCCCTGTGAGGAATTGTCTTAAAGGAACTTTTTTATCCATCCCTATTACATTATCTCTACAGCCTGTAAGACCTATGTCAGTTAAGTATGCAGTCCCTTGTGAAATTTGAAAGTCATCACTACTTACATGAGTATGAGTTCCTATAATTCCAGCTACTTCCCCTTGGAGGAGCATAAGCATCCCTCGCATCTCACTTGTTGCTTCAGCATGAAAATCTATAAAAATATTTTGCACACCATTCTCTTTTAACTTAGTGACATTCTCTCTTGCACAACGAAAAGCATTATCACTCATTGGTAAACCGTAATGTCCCATCAAATTAAGCACAGCCAATTTTTTTCCTGCAACATCGTATATCTTTAAACCTGTTCCAGCCACTTCATCTGGGTAATTATGAGGACGTAAAATCTCTCTTGTATCAAAAAGAGGTAATATATCTTTTTTATCCCATGAGTGATTTCCACCTGTCATAACATCTATACCATAAGAGAAAAGTTCATCACAGTTTTTCATAGTAAGTCCAAATCCATGAGAAGCATTTTCATAGTTTGCTATAACGAAGTCTATACTTTCCTCATCTCTAAGTTTTTGAAGATGTTCTTGGATCATCTTACGTCCAGGTTGTCCGACGATATCTCCGATAAATGCTATTCTCATTATAGTACCTTTGGTTTATTATTTCTTAGATAAAAAAGTGTCGCTTTAATGATATCATCATCATCTTTACTTTGTGACTTTATCGTTTCTCTTGACTCATTCATATAGGTGATAGTGATATTTTGTCCATAATTACTTATAGATTTTATTTTTTTCTCTAAAGAAAGGAGTTTAATAACCATCAATTCAAAGAACTGTTTTGTTGGAAGGTCTAACTCACCAAATCTATCGTTAAGCTCCTCTTCTATCTCATACACCTCTACTGGTGTTTCACATTGAGAGAGACGTCTATAGATATCTAAACGCAGTCTATCCTCTTTAACTACCTCATCAGATATATATGCAGAGATAGTAAGTTTGATATCAACCTTCGCTCTCTCACTCTCTTGAGTATTGCTTAACTCTTTGATGGCATCTTCTAACATTCTGAGATAAAGGGAGTAGCCTATATTTTTAATATGCCCACTTTGAGCATCACCCACAAGATTTCCACCACCACGAATCTCTAAGTCATGGTAGGCAAGAACTGAACCTGAACCTAGAAAAGAGTTTGACTCTAGTGCTAAGAGGCGTTTTTTAGCTTCATCAGTTAAAAGCTCTTTACTTTTTACAATAAAATAAGCAAAGCCCTCCACATGACCACGTCCAACGCGACCACGAAGCTGATGCAGATCTGCTATACCAAACCTATCTGCACCATCTACAAGTATAGTATTGACTTTAGGCATATGGATACCACTCTCGATGATACTTGTTGCTATCATCAGGTCATACTCCCCTGCTTCAAACTTGAGTAACTCTTTTTCCGTTTCAACTGCAGAAATTTTAGAGTGTAACATTACCACTCTCAAATCAGGTAACAGTGCTTTAAGTTCCCCTAATTTTATAGGCATATGGTCTATAGAGTTATGCACATAAAAAACTTGACCCCCACGACGGAGTTCTCTTAAAATTACCTCTTTTATGAGTTTCTCATCATACTCTTTTACAAAGGTTCTTACCCCTTGGCGCTCACTTGGAGGAGTAAGGAGTTGTGACATTGTTTTAATCGAACTCATCGCTTGATTGAGTGAACGAGGTATTGGTGTAGCACTCATAGAGAGAAGATGGACATTATGATAAAGCTCTTTTATCTTCTCTTTTTGCTTAACCCCAAACTTATGTTCTTCATCGATAATCACAACACCAAGTTTTTTAAACTCTAATCCAAAAAGGGCATGTGTCCCAACAACACAATCTATCTCCCCACTTGCTAAGCCTTTGATAACCGCATTTTTATCTTTTGTGCTCACAAACCTATCAAGTTTGGCATAGCGAAGACCAAGTTCACTAAAACGCTCATCAACACTTCGCCAATGTTGTGCTGAGAGTAGTGTTGTTGGTACTATAAATGCAGATTGAAATCCTGACTTATGTGCAGCAAAGATAGTATTGAGTGCAACTTCAGTTTTACCAAAACCGACATCACCACTAAGGAGTCTGTCCATAATATGGCCTGATGACATCTCTTGTATAATCTCATCTATGGCCTGTGTCTGGTCTTCTGTGTATTCAAAGCCTGAGAGTTTTTGAAACTCATTCAACTCTTTTTTAGCGATAGCAATCTTAGGTGCTTTGATGAGTGAACGTGCTGCTGCAGTATTTACAATCTGACCTGCTATCTCTAAGAGGCGTTTTCTTACCTTCGCTTTAAGCTTTCCAAAGCTCCCTTTTCCAAGTCTGTCTAAAACCGGTACACTTCCTCCACTAGCTATATAGCGATCTATAAAGTCTAGATTTTCTACAGGGAGTAAAATCTTATCATCACCAACATACTTAATAACTATAAAATCTTTCACACCACCGAGAATCTCTGTTTGTTCTATCTTCTCAAAGATACCAACACCATAATCTTCATGAACTACATAATCACCAGCTTTTAAGTCATCAAGCATGATAGAGCTTTTTCTACGACGGCGTTTTTTATCAGGTTTATTTAAAGAGATGATAAGCTCATCAGGGGTAATAATATTTAAAATATACCCTGCTGTTACTTGTGTGATATTGGAAGTGTCATACAAGCCTACTTGCTTAAGTGAGGCTGTAGAAGCCGCAATAATAGTGACTTTTTTATCTGTATGAACACGAAGAAGCTGTCCTATATCTGCAACAACAAGTTCTTTGACATCATCACTCTCTTCTAAGACCTTAAGATCAAATTTTTCTCTACTTACAACAGGGTCATTGATTCCATATGCATCTTTGAGAGTGTCATCAAGGTTTCGAGAGAGCATTACCTTTTTATCTTCCATAAAATCAGCACTTTGATCTTCTAAATACCAAAAGCCTAAGGATGCTATATCTTTAAGCATTGCATCAAATGGAGAATTTTCTACTTTCTCTTGTAGCTGATTAAAAGCTGTTTCATCTAAGGAATAAAATGCAGGTGTTAGTGTATAAGTATCAAGTTCTTCACCCAAAGTTCTTTGTGTTTCAAGGGAAAACTCTTTTATCTGCTCTATCTCATTATCAAACAAAGAGATTCTTATAGGATTCGCAGTTGCTGGAACAAAAATATCGATGATATCTCCACGATGAGATATCTCCCCCTCAACCTGAACCATATCTACAAAAGTATAACCCCAAAAAAGCATCTTCTCTTTAAAAGACTTTAGCTCTAAAACCTCTCCAAAATCTAAAGAGATACTTTCAAGAAGGTTCTCTTTTGGTAAGGGAAAAAGTAATGTTTTTAGAGGAGATATAACAAGTGGCTTTTTTTTCGCCTTATAGTATGTTCTTAAAGCAGAGAGCAGTTCATGTAATTCCTCTTTGTAAGAACGAAGATCATCCCCAAAACTTGGACGAAAATCTGGAAAAAGAACTACATCTCTTTGAAAAAAATGAGCTACAGCTTCAAGCTCATGTGCCTCTTTTATATCCTCACAAACAAGAAGGTCTAACTCATTAATTTTATGAGTTTTAAAATAGTGAAATAAAGAGGCTTGTGACATGAGTTTCCTAGGGTAGTTTTAATGGTGACATTTTACCCTAAGAAGTTTAGTTAAGATTTAGAAAGATCTGCACTTATCTTTTTTTTAGATTCTTTAGAATCTTTCACTATACTATTTCCTTCAAAAATACCTCTAGATTCAATAACGAGCTCTAAAGAAGAGATTTCACCTTTAACATGACCGGCAGCTTTAATCTCTACTCTATCAGCATTAATAGTACCCTCAACTAAACCTTGAACAACAAGTCTTTGTGTATTAATCACCCCTTTAACCTGACCATTTTTTCCAATATTTACCTCTTTTTTAGAGTGGATCTCTCCATCAAGTGCTCCATCAATATAAAGGTTACAGTCTAATTCTATTTCCCCTTTGATTCTTGCACCTGCTGTGATGATGGTAGTGTTTGAGTCGGTTTGAGTACTTTTATGTTCGCTGTCGCTGTTACTAAAGATTGCCATGGTATTTTTTTCTCCTTTTCAAATATCTGATTATAGTTTTCGATACTCCATTTTATAAACCAAAATGGATTGACTACATTATGGATAAAACGTATCTCATAATGAAGATGGGGACCGTTACTCATACCAGAGTTTCCAGTATAGGCGATTAAATCCCCTTTTTTTACAAACTTCGTTGATTTTATCACAATTTTGTTTAAATGTCCGTAGTAGGTTCTAAAGCCAAAGGCATGTTGAATAATCACTAAACGGCCAAAACCACTCTTTTTATGGTTACCAGCATATTCGATTATCCCATCAGCAGGTGCATAGACAGGAGTATTCATTTTTGCTTTCATATCACTACCACGATGAAACTCACGTTTCCCAAGTGTTGGATGAATTCTATAACCAAACTTACTTGTAATACCATGGTACTCAATTGGTGAACCGCTCGGGATAAGCTGTAACATCGTAGCCATATGCTCAGAGTTCATCTTTGTAAAATTAACTCTATCTTGTAAAGAGATTTCATTCGAAACGGGATTAATCCCTATCATTGTCTCTATCTCGGATAGAGAATCAGAGAGTTCATGAAGCTCTTTTTTCTTCTCTTGCAAAGATGACTTTGTAGTTTGCATAATAGTTTGAAGTTCTTTATTTTGTTTTTTGAGTTTTTTGTATGCAAGTTCCACTGAACTTCTTTTTGTTTGCATATCTTCAACACTTGAACTCAAGTATAAAATAACAGCAACACCTAAAAAACTTATAACAACTAAAAATACAAGAGCATATAAAATAGCTCGTTTGACAAATTTATGAAGATTTATCTGCTTTACACCACTATCATCATGAATGGTAATCGTAAAATGGTTATCCAATATATCCCTTTAAAAATGCCTCTGCCACACTGAACGATCCAAAAACTAAATATTTTTTATCGCTTTGCAAACCTCTAAAATCTTTATAAGAGCACCCTATGTTTTCTAAAACTAGTTGCATATTTTCTCGTGTTTCTATTCTCTCATCATCAACTTTTATAATATATATATCTTCTATTATTGGCTGAAGAATCTCAAGTATCTCTTTATAATTCTTATCTTTGTAACTATTATAAACTAAAATATACTTGTCTTCTCTTAAACTCTCTAATATTCTTTTTGCAGCAAGAGTATTGTGTCCCACATCTACTAAAACATTCTCTTGTACACTACTTAATCTACCAAATAATTTTGCATCACGAAAAATATCTTTTTGAAAGGGTATCTTTAAAAAATGAAGTGCCGCCATAGCAAGTGAAAGATTTTCAAGTAAGTATGGAGCTAAAGAGAGCTCCTCTTGCAAGATCTTAAGCATCTCTTTATCTCTCTTTTGGATAAAATAATCAAGGGTATAAAACTCTTTATCTTTGTCTTTAGCCAAGAGAGATGCTATCTCATAAACCTTGTCATAACTTTGCTTCGCCAATATCGCATAGTTTTGAACTGCATTGAGTTTTGTAGTGGAAATACTCTCTATAGTATCTCCTAAAAAGGCCTCATGGTCTTTATCAATTGGAGTCACTAAGGTCAAACTCTTTGGAAATACAGCCGTAGCATCATGTTCACCACCAAGCCCAGCTTCAAGGACAACATAATCACACTCTGCATAAAGGAGCATCGCTAAGAGTGTAGTATACTCAAAGTAACTCAAAGCATCTCTATCTTGTGTATCTAAAATTTGCAGTAATTTCTTGTGGGTGTTCTCTAAGAGTTCAGCATCAATATCTTCTCCATTAAGCCAGATACGTTCGTTGAACTTTAAGATATGGGGAGAAGTATAAT
>Ga0256828_1000390_pt1 | contig 29734 bp, 21 predicted proteins | sample CV88metaG_FD_185993 | JGI IMG/M metagenome (GOLD analysis project Ga0256828, IMG submission 185993) | Hydrothermal vent microbial communities from East Pacific Rise, Pacific Ocean - CV88 | ecosystem: Environmental > Aquatic > Marine > Hydrothermal vents | place: Pacific Ocean: East Pacific Rise...
CTTACATGTAAAGTATCCATTTGTATCTGTTACACCCTCTTTACCTGATGAACACTTATACTCTAAACCTGCGACCTCAGAATCTATAAACAGTCCTGTTACATCTGTTGATGTTGAAGAAGAACTCCCTCCTCCACATCCACTTAATCCTAATAATGAAATAACACCTAAACTTAAACCTAATGTTTTTATGTTCACTTTTTCTCCTCTTATAACAGCGAATATGGGAAAAAAAGTGATTTTTTTAATTTCTACGAGAATTTCGTGAACGATTTCGAGAGTTGTTATTACCTCTACGTCCTCTACCTCCACCCATATTGATAGGTTCTGCTTTGATGCTTGGGTCTGGTTTAAAACCTTTGAGCCATACTTTTGGTATATCTTTTTTTATCAGTTTTTCAATATTTGCAAGAAACTCATCTTCATCAACACATACAAGAGAAAGTGCCTCCCCTTCATTACCTGCACGACCTGTTCGCCCTATTCTATGTACATAATCTTCACTTACATTTGGAAGTTCAAAGTTAATTACATGAGGAAGTTGGTCTATATCTATACCACGAGCTGCTATATCTGTTGCAACAAGTACTCTTACATCACCTTTTTTAAAGTCAGCCAATGCTTTTGTTCGTGCATTTTGTGATTTGTTACCATGAATGGCAACAGCTGTGATACCATCTTTTTCAAGTTGGGCAGTTAGTTTGTTTGCGCCATGCTTAGTACGGGTAAAGACTAAAACCTGTCTCCAATCACCCTCTTTTATAAGATGAGTAAGAAGTTCTCTTTTTCTCCCCTTATCAACATGATACACCGACTGTGATACCTGTTCACTTGAACGGTTTTGACGTGCCACCTCAACAAGTACAGGTTGTTTTAAAAGTGTGTTTGAGAGTTTTTTTATCTCATTTGAATAAGTTGCCGAAAAGAGAAGTGTTTGTTTATTTTGAGGAACAACTTTCAACACTTTTTTAATGTCATTTATAAATCCCATATCAAGCATTCTATCTGCTTCATCTAAAATCAAAAAATCTATCTCTCTTAAATCTATCGTTTTTTGAGATATATGGTCTAAAAGTCTCCCTGGTGTAGCTATAACAATATCAACCCCTTTTTTGAGTTGATTGATTTGTGGGTTTATTTTCACTCCACCAAAAATGACAGCTGAACGAAATGGAAGATATTTTCCATACGCTTCTACACTTTGTGCTACCTGTGCAGCAAGTTCACGCGTTGGTGCTAAAATAAGCGCTTTGGGGGTATGTTTTTTGTTATTTTTATATTTACGACTTAAAAGTTCAAGTAAAGGGAGTGTAAAACCTGCTGTTTTTCCTGTTCCTGTTTGTGCTCCTGCTAAAATATCTTTTCCCTCTAAAATAACAGGTATAGCTTTTTGCTGAATAGGTGTTGGGCTTGTATAGCCCTGCTCTTTGATGGCTTTTAATAGTGGTTTTGATAAACCGAGTGTGTCAAATGACATAGTTGTCCGTTGTATTGAATTTAAACTCAATTATAAAATGATGTGGATTTTTTCGATCGTAGTGCATATTGTATAAGAAGTCTAGTATTACATTCATTATAGCATAAACACCGACAATCAACAAGTTTTTAAGCCTTTGAATGCTACAATCTCCCTGAAGAATGTAAGGAGTTAAAAGTTGAGAGAATCACATGAAGTACTAGCAAGAAAATATCGTCCGAAAAATTTTGATGAGCTCATAGGGCAAGAGACGGTATCTCAAACACTTTCATTGGCACTTGATGCAAACAGACTCTCTCATGCCTACCTTTTTTCAGGCCTAAGAGGAAGTGGGAAAACTTCAACAGCACGTATATTTGCAAAAGCACTTATTTGTGAAGAGGGGGTAAGTCACGAGCCCTGTGGAAAATGTCAAAACTGTATTATGGCGATAGAAAACCGTCATATGGACATTATCGAAATGGATGGTGCATCTTCTCGAAAAATAGATGATATTCGCGACCTTATTGAGCAAACAAAGTACAAACCTGCTGTCGCTCGTTATAAAATCTTCATCATAGATGAAGTACATATGCTTACAAAAGAGGCGTTTAACGCTCTGTTAAAAACACTTGAAGAACCACCCTCTTATGTAAAATTTATTTTAGCAACAACAGACCCACTCAAGCTTCCTGCAACTATTTTAAGTCGTACGCAACATTTTCGTTTTAAAAGTATCGCTACACATAAAATAGTAGAGCACCTTATACACATTTTACAACTTGAAAATATCACGTATGAGGTGGAAGCCTTAGAGATTTTGGCACGAAGTGGTAATGGAAGCCTACGTGATACACTCACCCTCCTTGACCAAGCTATTATCTACTCTAAAGGGTATGTTGATGTGACAACAGTCACAGATATGCTCGGGCTTGTTGACCCTCAGTTTTTAGAACAACTTTTTGAAGCTGTTTTTGCCAAAGACTATAATGCCTTGGTTGCTTACACTAAAAAGCTTGAAGATTATGAGAGTGAGATGGTGGTTGATGAGCTGATAGCCTACCTTAAAGAAAAAATGTATACACAGACTGCACCATTTTCAACCCTTGTTCTTGATAGATTTTTTAGAATTTTAAGTGAGTCAAAATATCTTTTTAGTATCAATGCAGATGGTTCATTTGTCCTTTCTATGATATTTTTCAAAATGGTAGAAGCCCTTAAAATTCGTGAAATAGACCAGATGATAGAGTCTTTAGAACAAGAGATTCAAACACAAGCACCTGTGATACCTCAGCCAAGACAAATACAACCAACACAACTTCAAGAAACACCCAAGCAAGAGAGTACACCTCAAAAACAAGAGACTCCACAAGTTACACAACCAAATAATGGTGCAAAACTTTTTGCCCAGTTAATCGAAAAAATTACAGATAGAAACTATGACTTGGGGATGTGTTTTACAAATAACATACACTTTATTTCCTATGAAGATGAAACACTTACATGGGAAAGTTGTGCTGATGAAACATGTAAAAAACAACTCAAACATGGTTATGGGGTAATAAAACAACTTGTCAGAGAAATTTTTAGTTTTAATACAAAAATCAAAGGGGTAGCATGTTCAAAACAACCTCAAAATGAGCAGATAGTGCAACCTCAGCAACAGCAACAGCAGCAACAAACACATACACCACCACCTATGCCAGAGGGACAAAGTGGTTCAACTATAGCAGATATAGAAGCTGGTGGAGGTGCGAGCTGTGTAACAAACTGTGCTGAAGCTTCAGTTCAAGATGAAGTAAACGGAACAGACATTACAAAAGAGCCTATGGTGAAAACTGCTATAGAGCTTTTTGAAGCAAAAAAAGTGACAGTGCAGTCTAAGATTTAAAAAAGAGCTCATTTGCACAAAGCCCCTCTTCATAACAAAAAGTTAAAATGTGAGAGTATGGGGTAGAGTTTCTTCTCTTTAGTGTTGCAAACTGTGCTTGGTTAATCCCTAAACGTTTAGCAACATCTTTATCATACACTTTTGTTTGGTTGTACATGTAAGCTTTTATACACTCTATAATCTCTCGAAAATCTCTCATTATCACTCCTTAGAAGTGACACTATAACAGAGCAAAAACAGTTTTTACAAAAATATGACAATTTGCAAGAAGTTCTATTTTTTATTTTTTTTCTTCTCTCTATTATAGACTCGTTTAATCAAGTTTTTAAGCAAAAGAGTCACTTCTAAAAACTCTAAATAATGCTTCACTTTCAAAGGTGCTGTATACTCTTTTGCATCTATTTGTTTTAAATAATAAGTAAGTGCATCAAGGTCCTCTTTCACTCGCTTATAAAGGCTATGAAAAGTTATAAACGTTGTCATATAAACACAAATGAGTAAAAAAGCAAGTATAAACCAAACATTATTTTCTATGCCATACCCTTGTAGTAAAAAAAACATCACAGCATAAAAAACTAAAAATGCACCAAGGACAATACCATTGGAACGAATATAAAAATCTTTAAAAATTTTTAACACAACTTATACCCAACCCCTCTTACTGTTTGAATATACTCTTTTGTTTTTTCAGGGTCAATTTTTTCTTTAAGCCTGTTAATAGCTACATTTACAGTTTTATACTGATAATTCTCACTATCACCCCAAACATTTTCTAAGAGATAATCTCTCTCTAAAACAGAGTTTTTATTTAAAATAAATTCACTTAGTAAATCAAATTCTAACTTTGTAATATCTACAGATTTACCATCTACATGTAAGCTTCTCTCACTCTTATCTAAAACTAAATCTCTATAGACCAAACGCCCTTCATTGTGTTTTTTAGATGTTCTTCTTAAAATGGAACGAACACGTAAAACAAGCTCTTTCATATTAAAAGGTTTAGTGATGTAATCATCACCACCTCTTAAAAATCCCTCTTCTATATCTTCATCTTTATCTTTAGCACTTAAAAAAATCACAGGAACAACAACACCATCCTCTCTTAACTGAGAAACAAACTCACTCCCCTCAACACCAGGAAGATTTCTATCCATAATCAAAAGATCAATATCTTCTTCCTCAAGAAGTTGTGCAACCGTTTTTGTATTTAAAAAACCTATAGTCTCAAACCCCTCTTTTTGTAAGTTATACTCAAGTAAATCGAGTAAATCCTCTTCATCTTCAACTATCACTATATTTGCACTCATACTATCCACCTTTAAAATGTTAATACTCTTTGAATAAACCAAAAAGCAGCTAATGAACCAGCCATATAAGCAAGTGTACTATAATATCTTTGCACCTTTATATGTACTAATTTTAACAAATACACAACAAAAGAAGCAAATGTTATAAAGAGTATTTGCCCTATCTCTATACCAACATTAAACGAGAATAAACTCAATGGTATCTCATTATGTGGTAAACCTATATCTTGCAAAACAGAAGAGAAACCAAATCCATGTAAAAGACCAAAACTAAAAGCAACAACAGCGAGGTGACGCTTTGTAAAAGTGATATGTGTAATGAGAAGCTCTTTTGCTAGGAAAATAATACTTAAAGCTATCATAGACTCCACAAGAGGTGGTGGAAGATACACTATGCCTAAAATACCACAGCTTAAAGTTATAGAGTGTGCGAGAGTAAATGCTGAGATAGTATAGAGTAATGATTTGAGATTTGTAGTCAGTAAAAAAAGTAACAAAACAAACAAAAGATGATCATACCCACTCAGTATATGAAAAATACCAAGTTCTATATACTCAAAAGCCAACATTGTTTTACTTTGATGTTTTTGTATCTGCATAAAAGGAGTTGTATCTCTTAAAATCTCTTTTTTAACAAAATCTTTCCCTTGATAGCGTACCAAAACCCCCCTATCATTACGCACCAGACCTTTAACCCATATACGAGAGCCTTCAAGAGTATCTTGCGTACACATAAGTTTTGATTTTTTAATAATAAAGCCATTTGTAATACGTGTAGGTTCTTTATTAACCTCTATACATCCTTGTGGATAGTAAATATCAATATCACCTGTCCTTGTATCAGAAAGAGGTTTTTTATAAGTTATAGAAACTTCCTTGTTTGGTAACTGTATAAGTTCTAAAAAGGAAAGTCCTGTTTGATGGGCATATGCTACTGATACAAACAAAAGAAACAAAACTATTTTCATCGTACTTCTATCTTATAATGCTTTGCTATTTGTTGATAAGCTTCTTGCTGAAGTTCTAATTTTTTCATATACATGTAATCTTGATAGACTTGGCTCTCAACATCTTCAAAAGTTCTCAACCCTCTGTTTTTTTTCTCTTTAATATAGACTAAGAAAGTACTGTTTTTAGTGATAGTAGGCTGTGACCACAATCCTAGCATTGTTCGTAATGTTATATGTGTAAAATATTTACCATACTCTTTTGGTAGTGTAGCTACATCTAGTGTTTGCATCTTTATATCTTGTGGTTTTATCTCAAAAAGATTCAAGCGTAACCTAAGTTCTTTCACCTCTTCTCTAGGTAAATTTCCAACATCTAAAAGAGCAAATGTGATGCTTTTTATATTTCCATATTCATTTTTATGTTCATTATAAAAACTAAAAAGTTCTTTTTCTGTTGGCTCTTTTACTCTCTTTTCATTTAAAAGTAGTTCCATCTTATGGAGTAAGATATCTTTGATTTTTTTATCTTGTTTATAGAGTTCTAAAAAATAAGCTTCTTCTAAAAGAACTTGATTATAAGCTAAAATTTTTTCTAGTGATGAGAGACCTAGTGGCAATGTTTTATTTGATTCTACTAGTAAGTTTTTTGATACTAAAACAACTTTTTTCATCCTTGTTTGTGTTACTTGAGTCTTTGTATCACTCATAATATTATAAATAAAATACAAAACAAATCCAGAAAGAAAAAACTGAACTAACGGTTCTTTAAAAATTTTTAGTAACATTCTAAGATAACCTCTGCCTTTTTGTTATTTTGGTATGAAATATATACACTATCCCCTTTATGTTCCTCTTTATCTGCTTTTGGAGAAACATTGATTTTACATTCTTGTGGAAGATGAAAATCCATTTTCAAAGCAACATTACTTTCAAAACTATACTTCTTCGTTGTATTGGACTCTTCAAAAGTGTTAATATAGCCATTTGCACTTACCATATACGCTTCATCTTTTTTCTGTTCAGGTGTTAAGTCTACAAGAGCCTTTTTCTTGTTTTTTGTATATAAACTCAGATATGTATGGTTTTCAAAATGTTTTATTCCTGTAATATCTACGTTTTTTTGCAGAGATACATTGAGATTTTTTTCTTCTATACGTACAGTATTAAGTGTATTTAATCCATAAAAAATCCATTTATGCTCCCCTTTATTTTCAAGAGCATAATTATAAAACTCAATCACTTTTGGAATATATCGTGATGTATAAATTGGAAAAGTATCTTGCTTCATAGCCCAATTAAAAACATACTTTAATGCTTCTATAGAAGCTTGTTTTGAACCTGAATAAAGATGATAATATATATCAATAGGCTTATATCTTCGAGGTGAATTTGTCATCTCAAATGTTTGTGTTACATTTTTAAAACCCCAAAAAGGTCCTAACCAATCATTTGTAAAAACATTTTCGTTTTGAGCACCTGTATAAATTTGTGTATAGCCACCTCTTTCTAGACCTAATGGTGCTATTCTATTTAACCATGGACTTGTTCTTGTAATAGTAGTATCTCCACCATTAATAGCTAAGATTTTATGTCTATAGACAAAAGACAAAGTACTTTCAAGTGGTGTACAATCCCCACTCCAAAAGACAGTTTTTGCCTTTGGTGTTTTCCCTTTTGGATATAACTCTGTATTTATCTGTCGTAATGTATAAATCATCTCATGTTGCAAAGAAAACTTATACCCTTTTACTTTAAGACGGTATTGTGGATCAAGATTATTATTTTTTATTTTCCCCCAAAAAAATGGGTGTGTAAAGGTATGTGTTGCCCCCTCTACATTATCAAGTTTATACATATCTTGTACAAGCTTTGTTAACTCTTTACGATACTTGCCAAAATAACCATTTTTATCAAGCTCAGCCCCGATAATAGATATGGAATGAGGAATATGATACTTTTTTAAAATCTGATTTAAAATAACATCCCCTGAGTAATATCCAAAATCACCTTCAACTCTATTTGCAAGACCGTCCCCATCGACATGAGTAAAGAGTAACCGTTTCCCATTTTGCGTAGTTACATCAGCAACAGGCAAAGGTTTTAAGTGAAGAGCTTGTTGAAAAAAAAGAAAGGGATTGGCTATCCATAAATTTTCATTTTCAATATTGACAGTAACAGCATCATCACCAACCATATAGCCACCCCAAGGTGTTAAAGCAATAGCCGTTGATTGTGACAAATCAGCATACTCATATGTAAGTAGAGGTGTACCTTTTTTTAATTTTATAATTTGATCAGCACTTGTCAACGGTGGTTCTACCTCATAACCAATCATTTTACCTTTATAAACTACTCTTATCTTAGGTGCTTTTCTTTTTTTCACTTTAATTCCAAGGAATTTATACTCTTTACCAGAGCGTAAAATAAACCCAAAATTTCCCATAAAAACAACTTTTATATTGTTTTCTACAAGCTTTTTAACCCATTTAACCAATTTTTTAGGCTGAGGAGCGTAATCTCGTAACCAAATCATAACACCTGCGTAATGATGCATATTTTCAGGCTTTGGTAAAGGTTTTTCTATAGGGTATAAACGTTGTTTATATCCCATATATTCTAAAATAAGTGCTCCTAGCTGATGTGAGTCTTGAAGTGTTCTATCTAACCTTTTTTCACTTATAAGCGTAAAAATTTCTCTTTTGACTGCCTCTTTTGTTGAGACACCATACAAATCTAAATCTCTATTTGCTATATAAGGAATCATCCCTTTTGCTAAAAGTTGATTTTTAACATCTTCACCTTTTTTTCCATAAATATCTTTAGGAGACATATACTCAACACTGATAATATCTTTTTTATAAAATCGAACCTTGTTCAACCAAAAATCAAACCATTCCCTGTCTTGTGATGAAACTTTTTTATAAGGATGCTTTTTTGCACCACTTGTCCCACTATAGTAAGATTCAAATAAAACTGCTTCAATAGAATCATGAATATCATCCATAATTTCAAAACCCCTATTAACAACAAGCTTACTTTGAGGATACCTTTTATGAAACTCATTGATAAAGCCTGCAAGTGCTTTTTCATTCTCTTTTCTTTCCTCTTGATTTGCACTATAAAGCTGATAAGAATCTAAAGTATCAAAAAAGAAGTTTTGGAACCCTTTTTTTCTTAAAGGTTCTATCATAGTTTGAAATAAAAATTCTTGATAATCTTTGTTTTTAATATCTAAGACAACACTGTTCCAGTTTTTATTATCTGTTTTTATCCAGTTTTGTTGAAGTTTTTTATATTCATCGAGAGTCTTATCTAACTCTCCTATACTTACATAAGCATATATTTTATCTTTATATATTTGAAATCCGGGGACTGCTGTATCTATATGATTTGGTTGTACTATAATATAATCATGTACACCTAAAGTTGTATATGAAATATCATTACCATAGTACACTACAGCACTCTTACTTATCTGTGCGAACAAAATATCAACAAAAAGAAAAAACAGAATAAAAAACTTCTTCATAAAAAACCTATCGTGGGAGATGATATAAAAATTTATAATCTAAATATAATTCAAATATTGTACCACCAACTCCATTAACCGATTCTGTGTATGTTGCACCTACAACTAAATGATCTTGATGCCAAACCTTACCACCAAATCCACAGTTAAAACCATAAGTATAATCATCCATATCTGAATTATAATAAAGTGATGTTTCAAAGAAACCTCTCCAAACCCTAGTATAGATATCTGAGTTCATCATTCCATAGGCAAAGTTAATACCATAGTTGTAAAAGTCTCTCGGCAACACATTGTATGCTCTTGTTTGAATAGTATCTATGACACCATTTGGACCCATATCTTCTTTATAAAGACCTCTATCATAAAAAAGTCCTATATTGATATCAGGGTAACCACTTTTAAACATTTTACTTACAATAGCTCGAGTATAGTCTCCCCTTCCTAAATACACATCATCACTTGAGAAGTAACGATTATGTTCATAAAAAATATCTATTAATGTAGAAGGAACAATTCTATACTTTACATGTGGTGCTACTGTATCTTTTTTACCAGCAAGATAAAGCTGTGTACTCTCTCCTGTATCTAACGATGAACCAAGAAGTATATCTGTGACAATTCTATCTGTTATATGGTAAGAGCCATAAAGTTTATAAGATAAATAGTTTCTATAGTTATCATGATAACCAACATCAACACCAATATGCCCTTTATCATAAACTTTTTTCAAGCCTATATTTGCTGCAGATGTTTTTCTATGTAAATTAACTAAAATATCATCATCCATAGAACTGTTAATAAAATATGAAAAACCTGTATAAAGGTACCATGCGCTACCTAAATAATTTTGATTTTTTATTTTCAAATATTTTTGAAGCAAAGGGTCTCGACTATAATATGATAGTTTTGCATCAAAAAGACCATTTCTTTGTTTTACTAAATCTAATTGCTGTATATACATATTTTGATTATAAGAGTTTTTATCAAATGACTCAAAGTTAAGTGACTGAGCAAGTGCTATTTGTCCATCCGCTTTTGTTGCAACTATCGCATCCCCACGAGAAAGTGTATAGAGATACTTATCTAACATATTTTCTATTTTTGAATGGTTTGTAAAATGGAGGACATTACTAAAACGCATCCAAAGTTCTTTATGTTTTGTTTTATTATAAATTTTTCTCGATTTATCAACAGCTCCAATTTTTAAAGCATACGAATAACTAATCTCATAATAATCTTGCTTTTTAAGAAATGGTTTGTATTTCTTCAACATTTTCTCAAACTTTTCATTTCTTTTTACACTCATCGATGCACGTAAATAGGTTGATAGAAAATTCGGATCTTCCCATAGTATAGGATTTTCTTCAGCTTCTTTTTTCAAATCATCAACAATCTCATACATAATTCTTTTATATGTTGCAGGTCTATTTTGAATCTGATAAATATATGCCTCTAAAAATTTAAACTCTATAGTTTGCGTTGTTTGGCTTCCACTATTTATAATCTTTTGAATGAAAAAAGATGCTCTGTTAATATTTTTAAGTGCAAAATATGCAGATGCCATTGGAAAATATAAACTTTCATTAAGTTGACTCTCCTCTTCAAGGTTCATAAGAAGAACTTTAAGCTTATAACTATCTTCTATATCCATAAAGTGCCATAGTAATGAAACTTTTACCTGATAACTATCAGGAGCAAGTTCTAACGCTTTTAGCAATGCTTCTTCTTCCAAATCTCTTTGTTTATAATGCCCATAAACTTTTGCTTTTATTATCCAAAAAAGAGCTTCTTTTGAAAATGCAGGATTTTGTTTGTCTATCTCTTGCATCAAATCACGTAACTCATCATATTTTTGCATATTAATTGCATCATTTGCATAACTATAAAAGAGATAGGAAAGATGGTATTTTCTAAAACCATCACGAACAGCTTGCACAGCTAAAAGAGGTTTACTCTCTTTATAAACAAATGAGATTCTTTCATAATCTACTAATCTTGCTTTATCTAAAAGCATTAACTTTCTAGAAGCTTCAGCTGCTTGTATATTTTTTTGTAAATACCAACCTAAATCACTTTTTAGTTCATAAAATTTTACAACATGTTCTATTTTCTCATCATCTTCTTGTTTTGCATCAAGAAGTGCTCTATATGCTCTTGGAATATCTCGTTGTACATAATAATATCTCGCTAAAAGAGCAGCATCCTCTTTTGAATAAGGTTTATGAGATTCAATTAAATCAACATAGCGTTTTGCATCAGACATACTTCCCATCTCTAAACTAATACGTAAACCTTTTGTCAAAAAGATTGTATTTTTAGGGTCTTGTCTATATTCATCATCTAAAATAGTTAAAATCTTTTCAGGAACACCTATCTTTTTATAGACATAAATCATAAGGTTAATATTTTTTTCACTATGATCTCTTTTGAGACGACTAAGAACGAGAGGTTCTATCTCTTCATATTGAAAACTTGCTGTTCCGTAGTCTATTAGCTTATCTTCTATATCAGCATCACCACTTAAAGCATAGGCACGTTTAAGATACTTCATAGACTCTGAGAGTCTATTACTCCATTGTGCTATTTGCGCCATTTTTTGATTCCAGTAGTACGACTTTGGAAACTTCTCAACACCAATCTTAGCTACTTGATAAGCACTTTTTAAGTCACTGTTATATAAAAATACCTGTAGCATCAACCTTAACTCTTGATTCTCATTCCCAATAATACCACCCTTATGTGTATATACACGAGGTACGAGATAATCTTGTTTAAATCTATATGCATAAGTATTTACAAGACTTGGGTGTTTATACTCTTTTTGCAGTTTTTTATAAAGTTTTTTTGCTTTATCTATCTCTTTATAACATCCACAACGAACACCAAAAGAGCTTTTAAACTCCATAACTTTACAACCATAAGGATAATCTTTTTGATAAAGTGCATCTAAATTTTGTTGTGATTTTGGCGTACTCTTTATCTGCACACTGTAACAAACCTCTTGCTCATCATCACTTGTATTTGTATCTTTATTTGTTGTCGCTGTTTGAACAGGTACTTTTAAAGGTTTTAAAATACTTTTTTCAACATAGTTACTAGTTTTTTTCTCTTTTTTAAATCTATATTTATATGTTGTAACAACCATTGCATGTTTAAACTTGTCATCGAGTTCACCTAAGCGACCTTTAGCTTCTTTAAAAACATCAAAACAACCACAACGTACAGTTAATGCCTTACCAATTTTCATTGTCTGACAATCTTCTGGATAGTCTATCATTGAAAGATTGGCATCAACTCCTCTATCTACACGAGAAAGTAACTGAACACTGTAACATGTGTCTTGTGCATAAATATAGCTGTTTATAAGAATAAAGACTAATAGAAATAATTTTTTCATTTTTTATATTTTAACCCCAATATTTTTTTAGATAGTTTTGCTGCATCTTCCAATCTTCCATTAGCAAGGTAAGTTTGAAGCATAAATTTTCTCATCTCACCATCTTTTAAGAATTGTGATTCATTTGCTTGTAAAAGTTGTGTGATTTTTTCACTCTCTTTTGATGCAACTAACGCTTGTAAAGCTCTTTTAAAATAGCGTTTTCTTTCTTTATAATCATCACTTTGTGCATAAAGAGAAAGGTACACATCACTTGCTTTTTTATACTCTTGTCTATATAAATAAAAATCTCCTAAAAGTCTTTTCATCTTTACATTATCATTTTGATGTGCTAAAAGTAACTTTTGAGCTGCTTCATAATCTTTATACTTCATATCTAAAAAATACTCTTCTAACAACCACTTTTGAGTATGTTGTGTATCGTGTTTTTGCAAATAATGTAAATAAGTATATGCTTGTTCTTTGTGATGAAACATTGCAGCAAGATAATAAGCATCTCGAATCAAAGAAAGGGTATTTGGCTCTTTTTTCAAGAGTTTTTGAAGAAGTTGGTATGCAGGATAAGAAGCACCAACAAAAGTAGCTTCCATATACCATTTCTTCAAATCTTTTTCATCATACATTTTGTCTGTATAGATTTTTATAAAAAGCTTTTTCAACTTTTTAAGTTGTTTGGCTTTTCGTTTTTTATCATGCATATAAAAATAGCGTTCTTTTTCCAAATCATAAGAAAGCATAATAGCTTTTTGTCTTATTTTTTTATTTTTACTTTGAAAAAGTAGCTCTAGCAAACGAATAGCAAGGTCTTTATTTCCTGTTTTTAAACTTTGTGTTGCAAGAATCAACATTAATGACTCATCTTCAGGATTATGTTTTAAAAGGTTTTTTAAATAAAGCATACTTAAATCATAATTTGCCTTTTCTGCAACTATCTGTTGTTTTAAAAGATCTTTTGGATACAAAGCAACCAAAATAATAACAAATATCATAACAGTAAAAACTAACTCTTTATAGGTAATTACATACAGTTTTTTTGGTTCTGGTTTATTTACAGATGACATCGACACTTGCCTCTTTCGCAGTTTTAAATTTTAATGATAAAGTTCTATCTTCAGAAGTCACTTTAAATGCTTGTGGTTGTGTTTTAACCTTACAATCTTTTCTTACATGTAAGCTTATATCTAAAGGAACATGCCCTTTAAAATGGTAACGAGCAGAGTGCTTTCCTTGAATGTGTTGTGTTACTTCTGCATTACTGTCAATAAGATATATACCTTTATATGCTTTTTTTCCAAAAGCTATATAATGACTTTGCCCTTCGCCTAAATGGATATATGTTCTTTTATTAAATAATTTTTTACCCAATAATGTTTTAGACTTTTTAAAATCCAAATAAACATCATTATCTTCAAAACGTAATGTTTTTAAGTTTTTCATTCCATCTATACAATAGTCACTTCCAATATGAGCCATAGAAACCTCATAAAAGTCCATCACTTTTGGTATATATTCAGATGTAAAAATAGGCATTACATCTTGCTTTTGCACCCAATCATAAATATATTTTAATGCATTAACAGAAGCGAGTTTTGAACCTGAATAAAGATGATAATAGACATCTATCGGTTTTAACCTTCTTGGTTTATCTGTCATTTTAAACGTTTGTACTACTTTTTTAAAACCCCAAAATGGTCCTAACCAATCATTTGTATAAACATTTTCATTTTCAGCACCTGTATAGATTTGATAATATCCATCTCTCTCTATCCCAAAAGGAGCAACAAGTGTTACCCATGGTTCAGTATGACTAATAGTTGTATAACCACCATTAATGTTTAAAATATTGTACTTATATGTCAATGAAAGAGCATTTGCACGAGGAGAACAGTCACCACTCCAAAAAACACTCTTAGCTTTAATTGGATTTTGAGGAGCAATAAGTTTTTTATTTATAAATCGTATTTGCCCTTCAAGCTCATAAAAAAGTGAATAGTGATATCCCTTTGGTTTTAATCGCCATTGAGGGTCTAAATCACCATTTTTTTTGATTTTTCCCCACTTAAAAGTATGTGTAAAAGTATGTGTAGCAGGTTCTACACTATCTAAAGCATACATCTCTCTTGCTATATTCATCAAACGTTTTGAAAGTTTAGGGTACAAACCTTTTGGTGAGATTTCAGCCCCTATCACAGAAACTGAAATTGGAATATGATAACGCTTTAAAATCTGACTATAAATAATATCACCAGAAACTTTTTGAGGATCTCCTTCGTAGGCATTCATAATGCCATCACCATCTATATGACTAAAAAGCAATCGTTTTCCATTATGTGTCGTCACATCCGGAATAGGAAGATCTTCTAATCGTAATGCTTCTTTAAAAAAAGCAAAAGGATTAATAACCCATAAATTATTATCATCAAGTTCAAATAAAAAACTACCAAAAACTGCATACCCACCCCATGGCATAATAGCAGCCGGTGTTGAAGTTGCATGAAGCTCATCTTCATATGTTAACAACGATTTCACCGGATGTCGTGGGTTAAGATAGAGTGTAGAATCATTAATCTGAGGCTCTACCTCAAAACCAATCATCTTATCTCTATGTTTAATCCGTTTTTTATTACTTAAAGCAGCATCTCCATCAGATGTTTCTATACCAAACTGACTTAAAAGCATTCCATCAGCTACAAAACCAAAATTTGATGCAAATGCTATTTTAATCCCCTTTTTTTTAACAGCTAACAGCCATGAAAAAAGTTCATCAAAGTTATCAGTATCCGTTGAAAGCCAAACAACAACTCCAGCATAACGGCTTGTAAAAGCATCTATATCTGGAAGATGTTGTGTTACATTATGAATATGTTGAATATAACCTCTATACTCTATAGGCATAGCACCATATTGATGTGCAGAACTCAAAATCCTATCTACTTTATCTTCATCTATAATGGTAAAAATCTCTCTCTTTATCGCCTCTTTAGAACTTAAACCATAAAGTAAAAAATTTTTATCTGCAACATAAGGTATCATCCCCTTTTGTGTAATACTCTGAACTAAGTCGTGGTGTGATAAAACCTCATCTTTTGGTGTTTGTTCTATGCCAATAACATCTATACCTTTAGCATTATAAGACTCTGTATCAAGATGAGATGTTGAAGCATGATACACAACAATAGTATCAATACTATTTTCTACCTTTTGTACTAAAGACTCTGGTGCGCTCAAAGCGATATGAACAGAAGGATGTTTTGCATGAAAAGTTTGTAAATATTTTACAAAACTCTTTGTATCTTTTTCTACTACAAAATAGATATTTTTATATCCCTCATGAATAAACTGTTCAACCCTTTGTTTATATGCTGCTTTTTTCACATAAACTGTTGCATATATTTTATGGTTATAGAGGGTAAAACCATGTCTATAAACATTTATATTTTTTGGATTTACAAAAATATAATCATGTACTCCAACCATAGGATAAGAGATATCTTTTCCAAAATATACTATAGCACTCTTAGGTACTACAGACGCAAAAAGTGTCCACGATACTAGGAGTAAAAAAATAATTTTACTGCAACATAAATGTTTCATAATCTAACCTATCCATCTCATTTCTAATCACAATTAAACTTATAACAAATACAAGTAAAAGTGATACAGTATAACCATAACCAAAAAAAGATGGTCCCAAGTCAATCGATATTAACGTAAAAATTCCATTTGTTATGAGAAACAAAAGACTTAGCCACATAGCAACTTTTTTTCTATCTAAATAGTATAAAATCGCCTGTACAGACATAAATGCTAACTGTAACATTGCTCCTATAGTTAAAATATATAACAATCCTAGATAAAGTTGTGGAATTTTCAATACCTCAAAAATAGAAGGAATTGATAAAAATAAAATAATATCAATAATACCTTGCACCATCAAAATTTCATGAATTGCATGACGCACAACCTCAACCATCTCTTTTTTATAACGACGAATCATTCCAAGTGTTCCACCACTTCGTACTGCATCATAATAAAGATCATATTTTTCTGCAAAATCTGATTCAAGTCTAAAGAAGAAAATAGCCATTCCAGGTAAAATGGACAAATAAGCGATAAAGATAGGCATATCATATACAACAGATGCATTTAGATGACCAATGACAGTATGCCCAGTTGAAGGATGATACCAAAAAATAAACTTATCGACCCATGCTCCAAGATTATATGCCAAACCTGCAATTCCAAGTGTCCAATAAAAGTTAGGTTCTAAAAAGAAATCTATTTTCATAAAAATAGTTGAATCGTAACTTTTGATAATAAAGCTCAATAAAAATACAAATAAAATTGCATTTCCAAGAAAGTAGATAAAAATGAGCATCTCAATTGTATTACCAAAATAATATGAAAATATAACAATACCACTATATGCAATAAGGTATGACCAAACAACCCCCTTATAGTACTTTAAACTCGCAGCTAAAATACTCGAAATCCACACTGCACACAAAATAAGAAAAGTAGCTACAACCCCTATAATAAAAAAGATACTTTGGTCATAAAAAACCCAAATATAAAGAGGAATAACAAAAGGAAGCCCAAGCCCCCATGCTAAAAAAATAGCCCCAAAATAAGAAGGTAAAATCTCTTCTTCCTTCTTTTTAAAAATAAGGTCAGCTATATAACGAGTAAATGGGAGTTGTAATATACCTGTTACAATTAAACTCGAGGCTAAGGCTATAGCATAGGTAACAACAACCTGAAATCTAAATGCTTCACTTTGTGCTCCCATATTTGCTAAGTTGATAAAACCAACTAATAAAATCGCAATGATTGAGATAACCCAAGGACCAGAACTTAAAATAGCTGAGTATCCATATACTTTTGTAAGAGATAAAATTCTGTCTTCTTTGAGTATTTTCCTTAGTTCAAAGCCGATTCCTGCCATTAATTTACTCCCTTATCAAGCTTACATGTAAACTTTTTAATAGGAAACATTCTTTTAAACTCTTTTGCATATGGAATTTTATTTGGTGCATAATATGGAAATACTTTTTTCATATAATCATCCCATGAACCTAAAAGTGCTTCTTGATAAATATCATCATAATCTTGCAAGAAACTCTCTTGTCTATAATAAGTTTCAACCCTTGTTAAACCAGCTTTTTGAGCAGCTTCCCATGTGCCATTTTCAAAATCCAAAAGGCGTACATACTCTTTTGCCAACGCACCTGGATTGGCAATACCTGTAATGGCACCAGCTTGACCTATTTTCATATCATCACCATCAATACCACCTTCAATAAGGTCACGACAACTTCCAACATCTGTAGCCACACATGGAACACCAGCAGCAAAACCTTCCAAGATAACAAGAGGCATCCCTTCACTAATAGAAGAGAGTGTTTGGAGTGCTGATTTTGGTAAAATCTCTTTAATATTACTAAAACCAAAAAATTTGATTTTATCTTCATGTTCAATAAGTTCAGCTTGAGAAAGTTTACTATGGTTTCCATCAAACTCTTGTTTCTCTTTTTTAAGCCCTAAAGAAACAGACATCTGCTGACACTCATCAAAATACTCTAAATCTTCATCAATTGGCCCAACAATCCATCCTTCTATGTCAGGATTGTCTTGCAGTGCAATTTTAATAGCCCTGATAAATGTTTTGATATCTTTAATAGGTACAACCCGACCAATAAGTGTTACAATAGGTTTTGGTTGTGGATCTCTATTTTTCATAGTAGCTTTTAGTCCATCAACATCAACTCCATTTGGAATAACAAAACATTTATTTTCATTAGCACCATAAGCTATTTGAATTTTTCTTGCACCATTAAAAAGTGAAAGAATCATATTAGAACGGTTATAACAAAACACTCCAATTTTCTCAAAGAAATCAATCCACATTTTTTTGATGTAGTTATACTCTTCTGGCTGTTGTAAGAGTTCTGGCTTTTTATACTCAATCCAGTCAGCTGAAAGCATATCAATCTTACGCTCTCTTGTATATATACCATGTTCAGTTAAGACAAAAGGTTTATTTGTACTAAAAGATGCAAGTGAGCCTAAGAAACCAGCATACCCAGTTGAAGGAGCATGATATATACCTGTTTTTGGAAGTCCTTTTACAATTGATGCAAGAACCCAAATAGGCTTATGAATATTTCTTAATGTCCAGAAATAATCAACAAATGGAACATCTGGACAGTTCTTCATATAAACTTTATTAATGAATTCCCAAGAGCGTTTTGAGTATAAAAAATCTTCAAAACTCACAACTTCACTGTAAAAATCTAAATCTTCCAACATTTTAGGTAAAGAAAAATTTTCAGATTTAAAAGCACTGTAGAGTTCCTCAACAGCTTCAAACCCTTCCTTAGAACCATCACGTCTTTTAGGTTTAAAATCTGCTTCATTATCAAAAAGATAATGGGTCTCAACATGAATTAAATTATCAGGAAAAGGATAACTCACTTGAAGTTTTTTACCATCAACAATTTCACTCGCTCCAACAAAACAAACCCCAAATGTCACATGTGGTAAACCTGTCATAAGCTGATAAATCCATGAAGAAACGCCACCCTTTACATAAGGGTATGTTCCTTCGGAAAAAAGCATCACATCAACATAGTCACTTTTTGGAAAATCTTTTGGATCAGTTATCATGTGAACTCCATTGGGCTACTATTGGATAAAGTTTAGGATTTAAATCCAGACTATTTGCTTCATTCATTATTGATTTTGCCTTTGCAAAATCTCTTAATCTATAATATATCTCAGCAAGATAAGGTAATACAAAAGAGAAATCACTATCACTTAATGTTCGTGCTTTTTCAAACTCTTTTTCTGCTTTTTTATACTCTTTTTTCATCATATAAACACGTCCCATTAATATATATAACTTAGCTGTTGTATCTTTATTTGATTTCATTGATATTTTTAACTTTTCTACTTTTAATTCTAAAGCTTCAATTTTTTCACTAAGCTCTTTTTTTGTTTGTGCCTGCTCTCGCAAAATTCTTAACTCTTTACTATATTCATCATACCTAGCTTGTGTCGCTTTTACTTCATTACTATAATGACGTTTTGCCACATCAAGATAATTCACAACCTCTTTAATAAAGCTATCAACCAATGACTCATGTGAAAGTTCGGCATAAACCATTTCCCAATACAAAAATGCCAGTTCTTTTGCTGATTCATAACGTTTTGAATCTTCTTGTGTTTCATCATTATAGATAGTGATATGTTTATTGATACTCTCATTAAGTTTTTTTTCTATCTTATTAATAATGGCATAACCATACATCCTAATCTCATCATTTTTACTTGAGAGTGTTTGCTTAATAATTCTCAGTGTAAGAGGTGAGATATTACTTGAAAGTGATGAAAGTGCTTTGAGTTTTTTTGACTTTGGAACATCCTCAGCCAAAATAACATTTGTCATAGAACCTTCACCAAAAATTCTCTCAACTGTCAAAAAAGAGTATCCAAACTCATCAAGATTCAAAATATTTGTACTTATAAATTTTTGTTCATACTTTACATGTAAGAGAAAATATGCTACCCATGCAGATGCAATGTAACCAAAAACAGGTACTGAAAGATTAAATACAACAAAAAATAAAAAAACAGCAATCATATTATACTTATGTAAAGAGATTTGAAAAAGTGCTCTAAAAAACAAGCTTCTATGTGCTACAGCTTCTAAACGACGCTTGTCATTTGCCTTAGAAGCTTCTGAAGAGGTATCGTAACGTTTCTTAATGTATATAGCTACTATAAAAGCAATAATTACACTTATAATCACATGAAGACTTAAAAAAAGTACAATCTGTTCATGCGTTACAAATACCCCAAATATCTCCATTATTTTTCCTCAATCTTCTTAATATGTTCTTCTTGATTGATATAATCTTCAAAGAGATCTAATCGTGAAAGGTCAAATGACATACTTAAAAAGTTTCTATCTTGTTCATCAAGTTGAGAAATAAAGCGGTTTAAAAAACCTGCAGCTGCAGCTTTATCATGTAATGGGAACAGTAAAGATATGTAATAAAATCCATTTTTCTTAATAAATGTTGATAAATCTAAAAGACGAAGCATAGTGTTTGCTTTATCAAACATACGAATTGCCTGTAGTTCATTATCTATTTTAAGAACTAAAAGTACTGAATTTACTTTATATTTATTATAAAGTGTTGATAATCTTGCAAGTTCAAACTGATAATCTTTATCTTCTATAAAATCTATATACTCGTTTTGAACAATATATTCTTCTTTTCTTACCTCAATTGTAAAATACTCTAATAAAATAGCAATAGAAGTTAAATTTTCTCTTTCAAAAGCCATAAAAGGCATTTGTTCAATTACAAGTAAACTAATAACCTCATCATCATAAATAGCAGGAATAGCAGCAATATATTTACTCTCTAGTTCATTTACTAAAGAAGGCTCTCCTGTATCATCACTAATATATACAGGTGTTTTTCTACCAACTGCTTTGTCTACTATATAGTTTTTAAAAATAACATCAACATCTACTTCATCTGTATATTCACCATAAACAACATCAACTACTTCTGGCTGAAAATACTTTTTATGTTCAAACTCTTTTCTATAAAGGATAAGCCCCGATTGAACATTAAAAGACTTTTGTAAAAGTTCAAGAAACATTTTATATTTTTCTTGTTTTTTGAGAACAATCGTTTCATCATCCATAATATCTTGATTCATACTTAAAATTGATCCTAAAGCATTTCTAATACTCATAGGTTTAATAACATAATTTTTTTCAAGCTGATCATGGGAAATTTTTAAAGAATAGAAAGCTTTAGAAAGTTCTTCAAGCTTAATCCCCTTATAATTTGCTTCTAATTCAGCTTTTTTAATTTTATTGTTCCAATAGTAATGAAATTCACTAAAAATCAAAACCATCATTAATAAAATTAAAAAGTGAATGTAAGGAAATGAGTCATACGAAAACAACATAGCTAAAGATGCTATACTCATTGCAAGAATACCACTCTCAAAACCATGAAAAAGTGTCAATATTGCCAAAAGTATCAAAAGAAAAGGTACATCATAATGTAAGATACAAACATCTTCAGGATCAATCATAAAACCTATAAAAAGATATATAGCAATTAAAATAGTTGTTTCTACATAAGCGTACTTATGTAAAAACTTTAAGATATCCTCTTTTAAAGTCGATTTTTTAACTCTATGTTGTTGGTGTTTTTGCATCTTTAGTCTGCCATCATCTCTTCAAAAAGATCATGTGCTGTTGTACCAACAGAACCATTACCCCAATCACTATCAGAACCTGTTGCACTCCATACTAGCTTACCATTTTTTGTTTTATATAAACTCATTTGAATACTCACAGCTGGTTCACCATCTATACCTGTTTTATAACGCCATTCACTTACACCACCATATAAAAAGTATTTAGAATTATCATCTTTTGCTTGTTTTTTAGCTTTTTTAAATGAAAGACTTTTGTCTTTAACATGACTTTTTACAATATAACCTCGAGAAAGTAAAATACCCTCTACAATATTAGATGCACGCATACCTGCACGTGGTGTATCTGTATAGTTATTTAAACGGAACAAAGAAATTTTAATATTATTCTTCTTTTGATACGTATCATTTACATCCTCATACACCACAGGTAACGGCTTATCCGTTTTTGTTATTACAGCTGTTGAACACGCTGAAAACACCATCACCATTAAACCAAAAACTACACCACTTAACTCTCTACTCATAACATCCCTCCTTAAAAGAAAAATAAAACTCTTGCTTGCCATACTTGGAAAATACCATCATAATCCTCTGTATCTATTGGATTTGCTAAAATATAATTAGCACTCACTTTTAATTTATCGTCTATATACCAGTTCACACCAAGTGTTACATCTTGCTGTTGTCCCCCTTGTTCATCTTTATCTGTCAAATTTATATAAGAGTAGCGCATTGCTAACTCAAGTGCACCTTCTGCTCTTGGCTTTATTTTTGCCATAGTTGCAGTTGCTACTTTATATCTTTTTCCCTCACCTATAAGAAAGTAACTTCCTTGTAAATAGTAAGCGTAAAAACTATAATCACCTTTATCAGCACTCACATTTTCGCGTGAGTATTCTGCTTGCATATAGTACTTGTTATAAATACCCATCGCTTCTAAATTAAAAGTATTGACAGTATCAACGTGCTTTATTTTTGTAGAAACATATTTGTCTTGAATCCAGTCTGATTCAGCTCCTTGCTTGAGTTTAATACTTTCACCTCTATAATCTTGCTGTTTCCATCCAAAACCAAGATGCATTATTTTATATTTACTCTCTTTTTTTGAAAGCGTTACTCTTGTTGAAAAACCAGGCTGATTCACTTCATCATCTAATCTCTCATTTATAGAATTTGTAAAGTATGCGCCAAAAAGATTCCAATGTAAATGATTGAAACTTTTTGCAAGTAAAAATTCCCCACCAAGTTTTCTTGAGATGGAAAAAGCATCCATAAGAGAACGTTCCATAAATGTGTTATATTTTGAACTTGTATATCGTTCAAGAGAAAATGGAATTTTTAAATTTCCAATCTTTACTCTATACTTTAAATCTTGTGTTTTAAGTTTATCTTCATACCCAACATATACATCTTTATACTGACTAGAACCTGTAAAACTATATTCAAATTCATAAAAAAGTTTTTTATGGAAGAAACTTCCATCATGCCATAGTCGAAAACGTCTTAAACCCCTATCATCATAATTTTTATCAGCCTCATCTATATAAGCGATGTCATAACTTATTTGACCACCAAACGCATAACGATAATCATACTTACCTCTACCTCGTTCTTCATGTTTTAGTTTTCTTATATAACGGTCATAAAAAAATCTCTTTTCTCTTTTTTTATAGTATTTCTTCTTCTTTTTCTTCTCTTTTTTTTCACTCTTGAGAGTTATTTTTTCTTTCTTTTTTACTTTCTTATGTTTCTTTTTGTGCTTTTTTTTCTTTTTGACATCTACTACAAGAGGAGTAGCAGGTACTACTATTGCACTAGCAGTAGTAGGGGCAGCAACTACTTCTACAGCTGGAGCAACAATCGTCTCAACAGTAGAAGGATGTACTACAATAGAACTTTGCTTCTTTATCTCTTCTTCTCTTTTTGAAAATCGTGATTTGTATGTTGTGACAATAGTAGATTTTTTATAATTCTTTTTAATTTTTGAGAGATGTTGCTTTGCTTGTTTATAAGCATCAAAACATCCACATCGCACAGTATACATAGAACCTATTTCTAAAATACGACAACTTTGATCATAACTTTTTTGTGATAGTTTTTCATAATTTTTTGAATTTTTCACAGCACTTATAATTTGTACTGTATAACAACTCTGAGGACTCAATGCAAAAGCAAAAAGTTCCAAAGCAAGTAACAATAAAATTATTCTCATAAACTATCCCTGTTTATAATGACATAATCAGCAGATTGATTTGGTTTGCGTCCATCATCTTCAACTATAAAAAGAGAACTTTTTCCATGGTTATGAATAACAGCCACACCTTCACCAAAACCTATATCTGGCTGGTTTTTCACATAAGAGATTTCTCCTGTTTCTTTATTCCAAAAATAAAGTTTAAAATTTTCTCCACGTTCATTAACATCACCAGCAATAATCCAAAATCCATTTTTGTCTTCATCATAAGAGATATCTCGTATACCCAAACCACCTAAATCTAGAAAAATTGGTGTTTCAAATACAGGCTGAGCCTTTCTTTGTAAAACTTCTTGTGGGTTTTTAATTTTTATAAGCATCGCTTTAAAATTAGATAGTGGGGAACGAAAACCTATTAAAAGTCCCCCATCATTATCGAGTGTTAGACCTTCGATATCCATATCATCTATTTTAAACATATTTTTAAAAAGTCTTGGAAACGCTTGTATTAAATCATCTTTTAATTTAACATACTCATATAAATCAACCATCATAGCATCATCATATTTAAACATTATCAGCTTTTCCCTTGCTTTTTTACGTTTACCTTCTCTTGTCAATGAATGTGATGTAATAGCATAAACATTTCCTGCTTTACTTGTTACAGCTTCAAGATCTTCCACTTTCTTAAAACGTTTTTTCAGTTTCTTAGGTATATATAAATTACCCAATTCAACCATTTTATCATCAGCTGTAAACTCTACTAGTTTTAATGACTTAACACTTCCATCATCTTCCACAATAAGTATTTTTCCATCATCAAGTGTTGTTACACCTGATGGCTCAAAAATATTATAAAACTTACCTTCTTTATAAACTACATTGCCTTTTTTTAAATTATAAAAAGGAGTCTGTTCTACATATGTTAAAGCATATATAATAATCATTGCACTTATGATAAGGCCTGATGAGAAAAAAGTATATGCTTTTTTTAACCAAAAATATTTTTTTTGAATCTCTGAACCTAGTATATAAAGATGACTTGTCATCTCTCTTTTCATTTTTTTATCACTTTTTAAGATCTTTAAAGTATGCTCTATATACTCTTCGGGATCCATATCTACCATATCTTGATAATATAGTAAAGATTCATAATTTGCTAAATGCTTTTTCGCTATGAGTCTATCTTTTGTTCGAGGTCTTACTGCTAAAACAGCAAAAATAATTGACCCTAATGATGTTAAAATAATAGAGATAAAAGCATATGTCATCATAGAGTTATGTATAGCAAAACTTGAAGCCGTTACACTAACTGTCAAGATAAAACCATTGATAGATATCAAAATACCAGCTTTTGTATCTGCCAAAGATGTTAAATCAAGGTTTGATTTAAGGGCATTACGAAAAAAAGTACTTATAAGTTTTGATACATTTTGTACTGAACTTTTCTTTTTATCTTTTTTCTTCTTTTCCTCTTTTATTGCATCTTTACAAGGAGAAGTCTCTTCTAGTTTGTTTTCAATCAACTTTAAACTCCAAGACTCCAAAATATTTTACACCATCGATTTCAACTTCCTTATCAAAAGCTATCTGATAATGTTCTGGATTATTTTTTTCAAAAGAGATTACTTTCATATAGTAATGTCCAGGTTCTAAAGAAATATTTGTATCATAAATAAAATTTCCCCAACTTTCATACTGTATACGAGGGTCTGTTTTTGAAATATTATTTTCCACTATAAACGGATTTGTAAAATTTACATCATCAAAAGTTGCTATTTCTAAGTTATATAAAACCTCATCACCCTCCAAATCTACTGACTCATCCCATGTTACATGTAAGGTTTGTGTATCTCTAAAATATTGGGCAGATTGCCAAAAAGGCATTGGTACACCTTTTTGTGATTCATATTCCCTCATATTTAAAGGAACCATCTCATCTCGAAGAATATAAAAAGCTTCCTCCCAATCTTCATAAGGAAGAGCAGTTACATCAGGTTCTTTTTTCATAAATGGTTCAACTATCACTCTAAATCTATCAAGTTTTTCATGTATCACTTCATCAGAGATATAGTTGTTTCTAATATTGTAAACCATTTTATCAAGGTCATCTCTGTTTTGTTTTATTTTTAAGAACTTTTTATGAAGTGTAATACCCCACCATGTTCCTATACCCCATTCCCATTTTGCATATTTTTCAAGTGCACGACCTGCTCCATCATAGTCCCAAGGTAAAAAATAAAACTTATCACTAAAATGCGGATTTAGTAAGAAAAAGTTTTGTGTGATTGTATCTTTATTTCCAGAAACGATATTGACTGCCATCCATGTAATATAATTTTCTCTATTGAAATATTGATTAAAAACTTTCATAAAAGATTCATCAGTTTTAGCATCATCAACAGCCTGTAACATCTCAAGAAGTTTATAGGTTTCTTTACCATTTACAATCGTAATAACACTATCAAATGCATCAGGGTCAACAGGATCACCTTTTTCATTTAACTTCATTTCAGGTGTGATACGAAAAGCAAAATTTTGTGTTTTATAAAGGTTGTCATCTTCACTATAACCACGATTTTGTAGGTAGTATTTATCACATTTTTCTATGTGCGTAAAAAGCCCTTGGTCAGTAAGATTTCCATCAATATCAATATATAAATGAGCAAAACGAGTTCTAAGTGAATTAAAGTTTGGAATATCTTGAAAAATTTCAAAATAGAGTTTATTTCTCATTTTAGCACGGTCAAATGGATGTTTATTTAACTGCATAGTTCTTTCTTTATAAAAAAACGGTTCACCCTTGTCTAGTTTTATTCTAAATGACTTGAGCTTAGCGTGCCTTGTTGTTTTCCCTTTTTGTATAAAGTCTGCATTAACACCGCTGTTTTCCATATACTCATCATTTTCATAATGAACATGTAAACGAGGTTCATAATCATCAGTTGAATCTGTGTCATGCCAAACATCATCAAAAGTACATGGTCTTGGTGAAGCATTTAAATCATCCCAAGGAACACATAAATCATCATTTGGAACGGGAATAAAGACTCTTGTTTCAAGAAGTGTCTGAGGCATTTCATTATACCACTCTTGATTATCTATGAGTTCACCAACTATCGATGGTGTTTTATCCACATCGTTATAATTTCCACACCCTTGGAACAAAGAAAATGTACAAAGTAATGCTGTATAGTAAAGAAACTTCATTACTGAGCCTTTTTACACTCACCCAGAACAATATTACCTTTGTTTTTCTTGATAGTTTTTTTCTTGATACCTTTTACTTTTCTAAATTGTTTCATACTTTTAAAACATCCATGTTTTTTTCTATACTTAATAATCTTGGCTGCTTTCTTCTTACCTATACCTTTAAGAGTTGCCAACTCCTCTGCATTTGCATGATTAATATCAACTGCACCAAATAATATACTTGTTAAAAACACAAAAATCATTACAATTTTCATAAGATTCTCCTATAAAATAATTTCTATAATATTATATCGGATAATAAGGTTAACACCAAATAACTTATATGCCTAAAATAGTAACGCAAATTAGTGATAAGGTGGTGATGAAAAGGAAATTTCTGAAGAATTAGGTTCTTTTTTTAGTTGCTTGTGAGAGATATAGCCAACTTAAAGAACCAAGAAGAAGTAAAATAACAGGTGCAAGCCATTTGTTTTCACTGATATAAATAGCAACTTGACTTAAAACACCTCCAAAATAGAAGCTTCCAAGGCCAAATGCCAAAGCCCATACTCCAGCAGCAAAAATATTTAAAATAGTAAATTTTTTAAAATCATACTTTGTTAAAGCGATGGCAATAGGAATGATAGTTTTAAGTCCATAAATAAATTTTTGTATAAAAATCACCCAATCCCCATGTTTTTTCATCAAAATATGAGAAAGTGCCAACTTTCTTCTGTGTTTTTTTAAGGTGTCCATCATCATAGGTTTTTGATAGCGAGTCAACCAAAATAACAACACATCTCCAAGTGCATTTGCCACAAAAGCGATAGCTATAGATGTTGTTAAATCCATCTTCCCCATATAGCTTAAAACTCCAGCAGCCACAAGCCCTACAAAGCCCCCACCCAAAGAGTATAAAAAAAGTCCTATGTAACCGTATGTAACTAAATTATTTAATGTATCATCCATATTTTCACTTTACTTGTTATAATTTTTTTATTTTTGTGATTTCATCACGAAGTCTTGCTGCCTCTTCAAAATTCAACTCTTTTGCAGCAGCTTTCATTTTAAGTGAAAGCTCTTTAACAATAGCTTTTCGTTCACTTGCTGGCATTTTATCAAGTTTTTTATGTTTTTGGTAGAGTCCACCATGATCTTCAAGTTTTAAGTTTTCATCAAGAGCTCTCTTGGTTGTCTTTGGAGTGATACCATGCTCTTTGTTAAACTTCTCTTGAAGTTCTCTTCTTTGTTTGGTGATATCTATCGCTTTTTGCATAGAACGGGTGATTTTATTTGCATATAAAATCACTCGTCCATTTTCATTTCTAGCAGCCCTTCCTATCGTTTGAATAAGTGCTGTTTCACTTCGTAAAAAACCCTCTTTATCAGCATCTAAAATGGCAACCAACGAGACCTCTGGTAAATCAAGCCCTTCTCGTAAAAGGTTGATACCAATGAGCACATCAAATTCCCCTAAACGCAAAGAACGGATAATTTGATTTCTTTCTATGGTGTCTATATCTGAGTGCATATACTGTACTTTTATACCTAAATCAGCCAAATATTTTGTAAGTGCCTCTGCCATCTTCTTTGTAAGAACGGTGATAAGTACCCGTTCATCTTTTTTTATCGTTTTTTTAATCTCATCGTGAATATCTTCTACTTGATTATCTGATGGTTTTATCTCTATAATGGGGTCAAGTAATCCCGTTGGACGAATAATCTGCTGGGCTGTTGTCGCTGAGAGTTCAAGTTCATACTCATTTGGTGTTGCTGAGACAAAAAGGTAATGGGGAGCTTTGTTGATATACTCATCAAGTTTTAAAGGGCGATTGTCAAGTGCTGATGGAAGTCTAAAACCATACTCAACAAGCACCTCTTTTCTGGCTCTGTCCCCTGCATACATACCTCGAAACTGAGGAAGAGAAACATGTGATTCATCAACAATAACAAGGTACTCTTTGTGATTTTGTTCAAAATAATCTAAAAGTGTAAAAGGTGCTTCCCCTGGTTTTTTGTCTGTTAAAAGACGCGAATAGTTCTCTATACCTTTACACATTCCCGTCGTTTCAAGCATCTCCAAATCAAACTCAACTCTTTGTTTGAGTCTTTGGTACTCAACAAGTTTTCCCTCTTTTTGGAAGTAAGCAAGGCGTTCATCGAGCTCTTCTTCTATCCTCTTCATCGCAACAGCCATTTTTTCCTTAGAAACACTAAACTGACTTGTTGCATAGATAGTCACACTTTTATGATCTTCAAGCCGTTTGTTGTCTATAACATCAAAAGTATAGATAGCTTCTATCTCATCACCAAAAAATTCTATACGAATCGCTTCTTGTTCCATATAGGGTGGGTACACATCTATAGACTCTCCATTCACCCGTATATGTCCACTATCAAAATAGCTGTCATTACGACTATAACCCATCTCAACAAGACGAAGTAGCAGTTGTTTTTGATTGATTTCATCTCCGACAGCCAATACCTGTACCATATTTTGATACTCTTCAGGATCTCCCAAACCATAGTTTGCCGAAACAGAAGCAATCACTATCACATCATCATA
>Ga0256828_1000391_pt1 | contig 29715 bp, 24 predicted proteins | sample CV88metaG_FD_185993 | JGI IMG/M metagenome (GOLD analysis project Ga0256828, IMG submission 185993) | Hydrothermal vent microbial communities from East Pacific Rise, Pacific Ocean - CV88 | ecosystem: Environmental > Aquatic > Marine > Hydrothermal vents | place: Pacific Ocean: East Pacific Rise...
TATTCAACTTATAAAATAGTCTTTTAGTTTGCTGTAGATTTGGTTGAAAGGCTGCGTAGGGTGTTGTGCCCTCACAACACCATTTGTTGAAATAGAATAAAATTTAAAATTGTTTAAATATGTGGTGTTGTCGGGAGACAACACCCTACGAATTACTTCGAATTTTTCTTATCACGTGCCATACGTTTACGTACCACTGGATCGAGTGATTTTTTACGGATTCTAATAGACTCTGGAGTAATCTCTACTAGTTCGTCATCTTCAATCCACTCCATTGCTGACTCTAGTGTAATTGCTCTTGGAGTCACAAGTTTAATGGCATCATCAGCACCACTTGTTCTCATGTTTGTAAGGGCTTTTCCTTTAAGAGGGTTTACATCTAGGTCTCCTGGACGTGCAGACTCTCCAATAACCATACCTGAGTAGACTTTATCTTGTGGTTTAATGAACATTACACCACGTGATTGAAGGTTGAAGATAGAGAAGGCTACGGCTTCACCATCATCCATAGAGACTAGCGCACCTGGTGTTCTAGACTCAACAGTTCCTGAGTATGGTCTATACTCTAGGTATGAGTGGTTCATAATCCCCTCACCTTTAGTATCTGTTAAGAACTCGTTTCTAAACCCAATAAGCCCACGTGCAGGAATTTCAAACTCCAATCTTACAGTACCATCAGGCATAGGAGTTAAAGAAGTCATATTAGCTTTTCTCTTTCCAAGTTTCTCAATAGCCACCCCTTGGAACTCCTCTGGAACGTCAACAACTAGGTGTTCAAATGGCTCCATTTTTACACCATTTTCCTCTTTTGTTACAACTTCTGGACGAGCAAGCATAAACTCAAACCCTTCACGTCTCATATTCTCTGCCAAAATACCAATTTGAAGCTCACCACGACCTGAAACCTTGAAAGAGGCATCTCCCATAGGCTCCATACGCATAGCGATGTTTGTCTCCATCTCTTTTTCAAGACGCTCTTTAATTTTGTTTGAAGTAACGTGTTTCCCCTCTTGTCCAGCAAGTGGTCCGTTGTTTACAGACATAATAACTGAAAGCGTAGGCTCTTCAACGTGCATAGGGTCAAGTGCTACTGGATTTTGTGGGTCACATACTGAGTCACCTACATCAATGTCACTAAATCCAGCAATAGCTACAATATCACCTGCTTCTGCCTCATCAATATCGATACGTTCAAGTCCTTTAAACCCAATAAGTTTAGAGATACGTGATTTAGACTTAGAACCATCTGCTTTTACAAGAAGGTACTCATCCCCTTTTTTTACTTTACCATTAAAGATACGTGTAATACCAATACGTCCAACAAAGTTGTCTGAGTCAAGCGTAAATACTTGTGCTTGTGTATCATTCTCTGGAGATCCTTTAGGGTATGGAACTTTCTCTAAGATTGCTTCAAAGAGTGGTGTCATATCTTTGTTTTCATCTTCCATCTCCCACTTAGCATACCCATCACGAGCAGCAGCGTAGAGTACTGGGAATTCAAGTTGATCTTCGTTTGCATCAAGTGCCACTAAAAGGTCAAATACTTCATCCATTACTCTGTCTGGTTCTGCACCAAATTTATCAATTTTATTGATAACTACAACAGGGATAAGCCCAAAAGCAATCGCTTTTTTAAGTACAAATTTTGTTTGAGGCATTACACCCTCTTGTGCATCTACCAAAAGAAGTACACCATCTACCATCTTAAGAACACGCTCAACTTCACCACCAAAATCGGCGTGACCTGGGGTGTCAATAATGTTAATTTTGTGATCACCATAATTAATCGCAGTGTTTTTAGAAAGAATGGTAATTCCTCTCTCTTTCTCAATGGCATCAGAATCCATTGCTCTCTCTTCTACCTCTTGGTGTGCTTCAAAAGTACCTGATTGTTGAAGAAGTTCATCTACGAGTGTGGTTTTACCGTGGTCAACGTGTGCGATAACGGCAATGTTTTTAATTTTTTGCATAAAATGTCCTGAAAATAAGGGGGAGACCCTAGAAATTTTTGCGAATTATACCTAAAACTTACTATAGTATAGATTTTATAGACTTAAACCATACATTTCATGGTAGGTTTTCATCGCATAACGGTCTGTCATTGAAGCGATATAGTCGGCAATAACCCGTTGCTCATTACGTATGTTTAAAAGCTCTTTTTGGTGAGGAGGTAAAAGGTCTTTGTCTTCACGAAATGCCTCATAAAGTCCTTTGATACACTGTTTACCCGCATACATTTTTCGGGCTATTTTTTCATGTTTATAAAGCTTTTTAAAGAGAAGTTTTTTCAACATTTTAAGTGCTGTAGCTATCTCTTTTGAGAAACCTAAAGGCAAAGAGGTTGTTGCGTCTAAAGTTGCGACAATAGGTTGCTCTTTTTTATGGGAGATAGCACCCTCTTTTGAGTGTGCGATAAAATCTTCTACCAATAGTTTAATAAGCCCTGCCACAAAACGATGACGATAGAGTGAATCTTCTCGTAAAACACCCTCCTTTTGTACCCTTTCATCTACCATTAGACATAACTCATCTTGAAGTAAATCATCAAAAGTGATAAGCCCATATTTAATCCCATCATCAATGTCATGGGAAGTATAGGCAATCTCATCGGCATGATCAACAACCATCGCCTCAAGACTAGGATGCTTCTCTAAATGAAAAGCGCTATCTAAACCTTCTAAAAAAGGTTTTTCATAAGGGTAAGAGTGTTTCAATACCCCCTCTAAGGTAGCAAAAGTAAGGTTTAATCCATCAAAATCTTTATAGCGTTTTTCTAGCTTTGTCAAGACACGAAATGACTGAAAGTTGTGTTCAAACCCCAACACATTACCATCTAACTTTAACTGTCTATCTAGTTCATCTCCACCCACATGTCCAAAAGGGGTATGTCCCAAATCGTGTGAAAGGGCAATCACTTCAGCTAAGGTTTCATTGAGTTCTAACGTACGAGAAAGTGTACGTGCTATTTGTGAAACTTCAAGAGAATGGGTTAACCTTGTACGAAAGTAGTCTCCCTCATGGTTAAGAAATACCTGTGTTTTGTACTCCAAACGTCTAAAAGAGGAGCAGTGAATTACTCTGTCTCTATCTCGTGAATAGGGATCTCTAAAGTCTTCTTCTAAACTATAAAATCGTTGATATGGGCGCATAGCGTATTCCTCAAATTATATTGGTATAATTGTACCTAAAAATTATTGGGGGTGTAGTATGGATAGCATTGAGATGTATCATATTAACTATAAAAAACCAAAAGTGACACTACTCCAGCACTCAGGATTGGGTGTTGCTGAGATTGCTGCACGTACCTGTTACGACTCTTTTGAAAATTCGGAAAATAGCTGTATAAAAGAGGCTATGACAACCATGGATACAGATGCTATTAATGCCATTGAAGACTCTGAACTTCTCTCCAACCTTGCGTGGGTACATCACCACCACTCCATTATCGAACATGCTACATTGAGTTACTTGGTAGAAGGGACAAGTAGAGGAGTACTTCAAGAGCATGCGAGACACCGTTTACAAGCCATCTCTGTACGTTCAACACGCTACACGATGTCCTCTGTTATTAACGCATTTACTGCCTCTTTACAGAGTGAAAATGGGTTTGATTTTTTCTTAAAAACCATACTCCCTCTTGATCTTTTTGTCATTACTGACGAAGCATATCTCCAGATAGAGATACGTGCTATCTACGACAAATTTATGTTTCAATACCAACGAAATAGAGACTTTTTAGAAGAGGCTGTAGCTAAATCTTCTCTGCCCTTTATAGAACAACATAAAAACAACCCCGAAGCACTCTTCAAAGCCCTAGAAGAGGGAAAGAAAAAACGTAATGTAGGCGATGGGTTTAAACACATTGTCTCAGACAACTGGAAAGTTGATATGGTCATTACATTCAATATACGTTCACTCAAAAACTACTTTGATTTAAGAGACTCAGGTGCTGCATGGTTCCAAATACGCTGGTTGGCTGAAAAGATGAAAGAGGTTACTCCCTCAAAATACCTTAAACTTATCGATAAAGAGTATAAAAATTGTTAACTAAAAAATCTCTAAACCCAATATTTTTCACCCTCTTGTTACTTCTATGGGTACCTTGTATAGAAGCACAAACACTCAGTATGGAGCAGATTAACCGTAATTTACAATCTTCCATTCAAACCCATTTAAAGGGAAAAAATAAAAAAATTGTTCAAAATATCTATGCCCATACAGGCAATAGTGCTTTATGGATAGGTCGTGAAAACCAAAATAAAATGAGCCAGCTCATTCAAGCACTTAAAAATCCTCTATTTAATTATAAAAATAAACCTTTTGATCAGCGTGCCATTAAACATCTCCTTTATCTCCTTGATAATGAGGAGATTTCACCTCGTAAACAAGTAGCTGTTTATGCCAGATTGGATCTTTTACTTACCAATTCTATGGTACGTTTGGTTCGTTTTATTGTCCAAGGAGATGTAGATTGGAAACTGGTACAACAAAAGATGAAAGCACTCAAGGAGAGTGATGATTTAAAGATGAATTGGGAGATGAAACAAAAACCTTTTCCCAATGAAGAGAGACTTACTCAAGCGATTCAGGAGGGGACAATTAGCACCTATCTCTCCTCACTTCTTCCTATGGAAAAACGTTATAGAAGTTTAGTCAATCTACTAAAAGACTATCGGGTTATGGATCGTTTTCCTAAGATAGAATATAGCAATAAAGTTCTCAAAATAGGTGACAAAGCAAGCCGTATTATCCAGATAAAAAAACGTCTACAAATCTCTGGAGACTACCCCAAAACAGCCCCTATTGATACTCGGTTTGACGCTACTTTAGAACGTGCTGTAAGAACCTATCAAAAACGCTATCTTCTCAAAGTAAATGGGATGATAGACAAAACAATGACATGGTACCTCAATCAGCCAGCAAAGAGCAATATAGCAGCGATTATTACCAATTTGGATAAAACAAAACTCTATCCTAAAAGATTTGAAGAGGAGTATGTAGAGGTCAATATTCCAGACTTCAATCTACGCTACTATAAAGAGGGAGATTTACTTCTTAAAATGGGGATTGTTGTAGGGCGTATTGACCGTCCTACACCTATTTTTGATGATACCATTACCTACATGGTTTTAAACCCTACATGGACCATTCCAGACAACCTTATAAAGAGAGACTTAATCCATGTTTTAAGAGAGAACCCCTACTACTTAGAGGAGAACAATATTCATGTCTTCCAAGGCAATAAAGAGTGTAATGTTACAGCTGAGATGCTAAACCCCTACGAACACAGTAAAGAGCATGTTCCCTACCGTTTTGTTCAATTTGCCGGTGACAACAATGCCTTAGGACGCATTAAATTTATGTTTCCCAATAAATATGCTGTTTACCTGCACGATACAGACAACAAAAATCTCTTTAGCCGAAGATATAAAGTCTATAGTTCAGGGTGTATGCGTGTAGCAAGACCTTTTGCTCTTATGGATATCTTACTCTCTCATGCAACCAAAAATTACTCTAAAGAGGAGATTGATGAAATTTTAGCAAGTCATAAAACCACTACTATTCGTCTCTCGCCTCACATCCCTGTACATATTCTCTACTTTACCGTCTATAAAGAGGATGGGTTAGCCTACTTTAAACACGATATCTATCTGTATGATAAGATGATTGAGGAGTCTGTTGCTGGACACAAGAAAGAGACCTTTTCTATCCCTAAAAAACGTATGATTTCAGTAAAAAAACAAAGAGAGAGACAACTTCCCCCTCTAAAGAGACCCTAAGGTCTATGACTTACGCATCTTTACCCTTTGAAGATGTGTAAGGGCAATAGCCATCGCATCGGTAATATCGAGTGGTTTAATCTCCTTCTTAATTCCATAGAGACGCTTTACCATAAAAGCTACTTGTTCTTTGGTTGCTTTTCCATTCCCAGTAACTGCCTTTTTGACCTGAAGTGCTGTATATTCATAAAAAAAACCTACCTCTTGTAAAATTTTTAAACAGAGTGCCCCACGAAACTGTGCCAATTTAATCACAGATTTTGGGTTGTATGCGAAAAAGATATCTTCAATAGCCACTTCATCAATGGGATGATGCTTTAAAATCAACTCTATCCCCTCTACCATCTCAACCATCTGTGTTTGAAGCTCTTTGGCTTTCATTTTAAGTAAACCAGCCTCAACAAGTGAAAAACTTTTTCCATCCCAATGTATGATACAGTACCCTAAATTACGGCTTCCAGGGTCTATGCCTAATATATTCATTCACACCTTTGTTCACATGGTGAATAACTTTATTCACTCACGAGTTATTACCGTATTTTAGCTTATCTTTGTTAAAATGATAAAAGTTATTCACATCTATCTTTTTAGAGGTGTATAAAAGTAAACTATTGGGGTTGGGTTGATGAATATTGGGCAAAAAATACTCTTTGAATTAAAAAAAGAGATTACACAAACAGAGTATGAACGCTACATTAAAAAGCTTATCTACGATACAAAACGCTCTCGTAGTAATATTGCCTACTTTACTGCCCCCAATATGATTATTGCTAAATGGGTAAGAACCAAATATAAAGAGAAGATACAACATCTTTTTGAACTTTTAAATGAAGTAAAACCTGAAGTAGAGATTGTTGTAGGAAAAGCAAAAGAGCCCTCTTCTCTGCCTACACAGCAACCACAAGCAGAAAAAAACCCCTCTAAAAGTACCTACCTCAACCCCTCATTAACTTTTGAGAGCTTTATTGTAGGAGACTCCAACCAATTTGCCTACACAACAGCAAAATCTGTGGCTGAAAAACCTGGAATGCAATATAATCCACTCTTTATCTATGGGGGTGTAGGGTTAGGGAAAACCCACCTGCTTCAAGCCATTGGTAACTACCATATCAATCTAGGAAAAACGGTCATATATACGACTTTAGAGCAATTTATGAACTCCTTTACCTCTCATCTTCGTTCACAAACTATGGATAGATTTAGAGATAAATTTAGAGAGTGTGATCTACTGCTTATTGACGATATTCAATTTCTTTCACGAAAAGAGCAGACACAAGAGGAGTTTTTTCATACCTTTAATGAACTCTACAATGCCAATAAACAAATTGTCATGACAGCAGACCGTCCTCCTAACAAAATTGCTGGACTTGTTGACAGACTAAAAAGCCGTTTTGAGTGGGGACTTATGGCCGACATCCAGCCTCCAGGACTAGAGACTAAGATTGCTATTATTCAAAAGAAATGTGAGCTAGATGGTATCTCTCTTAACAATGAGATTGTTAACTTTATCGCAACCCATATGGGTGACAATATCCGTGAGATTGAAGGAACTATTATTAAACTCAACGCTTTAAGCTCTATGCTTAACCAAGAGATTACTCTCGATTTTGCTCAAAATGCTATTAAAGATCAACTCAAAGAGAAGAAAGAGAATATTACCATTGATGATATTGTTAAAATCGTCTCTAGAGAACTCAATATTAAACCCTCCGATATTACCTCTAAAAAACGTACAAAAAATGTTGTTAATGCCAGAAGAACTGCTATCTATTTAGCACGAAACCTCACACCAAACTCCATGCCTCAAATTGCTATGTATTTTGGTATGAAAGACCATACAGCCATCTCTCATGCCATGAAAAAAATCCATGAAATTATCGATACTGATGAGAATTTTAAAGTCCTATTAGAAGAACTTTCCAATAAAATTAATACACAGACCCAAAATCTTGAAAATTAACTTATAAAACTTGAATAAAAAAAAGATATAATTTTAAAAGTGAATGAATGTGAATAAACCAAAAGGGATAACAAGCGTTGGAAATCACGTTCTCAAGGGCAATAACGTAGTTTTTCACACTTTCATGTCAAACTACTACTACCTACTAATTTATTAAAAAATAAGGAGAGTTTATGAAGATACGAGTACAAAAACAAGTTATCGAATCTATACTCATCAATTTGCAACCTTTTTTAGAAAAAAAAGATGCTACTCAAATCACTTCGCATATTCTTTTTACCACACAAAATGAACAATGTACAATCAAAGCAACTGATTCTGAAATAGGCTTACAAATCATTACTTCTCATATCTTAGTAGAAGCAGAGGGAATGTTTACAGCACATGGTAAAAAGCTTCTTGATATTATCCGTATTTTAAAAGATGATGAAATCAGCTTAGAACTCTTAGACGATACACTTATTATCAAACAAAAACACTCTAAATTTAAACTTCCTACATTTGATGCAAAGAGTTACCCAACTTTTCCTACAACGCAAGAGAAACCACAAATTACCCTAGACTCTTTAGCCCTTATTCAAAATCTTAAAAAAATCTCTCCTGCCATAGATACCAATAATCCTAAATTTGAACTAAATGGGGCACTGATTAATATTACCCATACAGCTACCGATTTAGTAGGTACCGATACAAGAAGATTGGCGATTGCTTCTATTGAAGGAAATAATGAAAAAGAACTCTCTTTAATTGTGCCTAAAAAAGCTATTTTAGAGATACAAAAACTTTTTTTAGATCAAATAGATATCTTTTTTGATCAAACCAACCTTATTATTGCCAATGAAAATTACTTTTTTTATACACGTTTAATTAATGGAAAATTTCCAGACTATCAACGTATTATCCCTCAAACAGCCAAATATGAGATAGTACTCCCTAAAAAAGAGATGGTAGATGCCATTAAGATGATTACTACTATCTCTCAAGAGATTAAGATGAAAATCTTATCCAATAGTATTATCTTTGAATCATTAAGCAATGACAATGTAGAAGCCAAAACAGAGATAGAGATAGCAACCCAACTAGATGAAAAATTTGAAATTTCACTCAACAGTAAATTTCTTTTAGACTTTATCTCTCAAGTAGATAACCATGAGTTTACCATTGCTCTCAATGAACCTACACTACCTTTTATTGTAAAAGATAATCAATTTATTACTATCATCATGCCTATTATTGCGTAATCAAAAGGAACATCATATTATGAGTAAAACAACAACAAAATATATCTTTGTAACAGGAGGCGTTTTAAGCTCTCTAGGAAAAGGAATTACAGCTGCAAGTATTGGAACACTTTTAAAACATACTGGTCAAAGAGTAGGGGTACTTAAATTAGACCCCTACATCAACGTAGATCCTGGAACTATGTCCCCTCTTGAACATGGAGAAGTTTTTGTCACTAAAGATGGAGCAGAGACAGACCTAGACCTAGGACACTATGAGCGTTTTTTAGATACCTCTTTAACACAAAACAATAACTTTACTACAGGACTTGTCTACAAAACAGTCATTGAAAATGAGCGTAAAGGGAAATACCTTGGAAAAACCATTCAAGTCGTTCCACATATTGTCAATGAGATAAAAGAGCGTATCTTTAGAGCAGGAGAGAGTAAAGATATTCTCATTGTAGAACTTGGTGGTACTACTGGCGATATTGAAGGACTTCCATTCTTAGAAACCATTCGTCAAATTAAGCATGAGTTAGGACGTAGTAACGTAATGAATATTCACGTAACCCTACTTCCTTACATCAAGGCAGCAGGAGAGCTTAAAACCAAACCGACACAACACTCAGTACAAGAGCTCAGACGTATAGGTATAGCACCACATATGTTGGTGCTTCGTGCAGAAGTACCTGTTACAGCAGAGATAAGAAGAAAGATAGCCTTCAATTGTGATGTTGAAGAGGACTCAGTTATCGTAGCAGAAGATGCGGCAACCATTTACAAAGTGCCATTAAACTTTTTAGCACAAGATATCTTAGCCCCTATTTGTAAACAATTAGAGTTAGAAAATTGTGAACCAAAAATGGATGAGTGGTCTCAATTGGTACAAAAAATTATTAAACCAGAGAATGAACTTAAAATAGCATTTGTAGGTAAATATCTTGACTTAAAAGAGTCTTACAAATCACTTACTGAAGCACTCATTCACTGTGGAGCACACTTAGACAGTCGTGTTAACATTAAGTGGGTAGATTCTGAAAAAATAGAAGAGGATGGGGTTGAAAAATACCTCAATAACTGTGCTGGTGTATTAGTTGCTGGTGGATTTGGAGAGCGTGGTGTAGAAGGAAAAATAGAAGCCATTAAGTATGCTAGAGAGAACAAAGTACCTTTCCTTGGTATCTGTCTTGGTATGCAACTCTCTATGGTAGAGTTTGCTAGAAATGTACTTAAACTTGAAGATGCCAACTCTGTAGAGTTCAACAAAGAGACTTCAGCTCCTATTATCTACCTTATCGATGAATTTATAGATGCTAGTGGTGCAAAACAGATACGTACAGCAACGACTGCTATGGGTGGAACACTACGTCTTGGAGAGTATGAGTGTGAAACCAAAGAGGGGTCAAACCTACGTGCTGCCTATGATGCGTCTATGATTTTTGAGCGTCATAGACACCGTTATGAGGCAAACCCTGCTTACAGAGAACAGTTTGAAGCAAATGGTATGGAGATTACAGGAGAGTCTCATGGACTCATTGAAGCAGTTGAAGTTAAAGACCATCCATGGTTCTTAGGGGTACAGTTTCACCCAGAGTTTACCTCAAGACTTCAAAATGCCAATCCTGCTATTTTGGCATTTGTAGATGCTGCAATACAACATAAAAAAGATGATTAATCCTTTAACGCTACAAGCGTTAGATACTCTTTTACAAAATCGTTTTAAAGAGGGCTTTCTCTCTTTAAAAGATTTACCACACCCCTCTACATTTAAAGATATGGACAGAGCAACGACACGCATTGTTCAAGCCATTCAAAATAAAGAAAAAATTACGATTATTGGTGACTATGATGTAGATGGTGTAACTGCCACCACCATTATGAATCTCTTTTTTGAAGCTATTGACTACCCTGTAGCGTGGGTTATCCCCAACCGTTTTACCGATGGGTATGGTCTTTCTGAAAAGATTATTGACCGTATAGAGGGAACACAGTTAGCCATTACGGTAGACAATGGTATCTCAGCTGTTTATGCTGCACAACTCTGTAAAGAGAAAAATATAGAACTCATCATTACTGACCACCATCTCTTAGCTCCTCAAGTTCCTGAAGCCTATGCCATTATAGACCAAAAACAGCCAGAGTGTCAGTTTCCTTACAGTGAAGTGTGTGGGGCTCAGATTGCGTGGTATCTAGTAGCATCACTGAAAAATGCTATGCAGATAAAGCTTAATATGATGCCCTATATGGAACTCGCAGCTATTGCCATTATTGCCGATATGATGCCACTACTACACATTAACCGTGCCATGGTGATTGCTGGTATTGATGCACTCAACAAAAGTACTCGTCCTGCCATACGGGCCTTTTTAGAACATGCCCAAAAAGAGGCACTCAATGCAGAAGATATAGGCTTTTTCTTAGCGCCACTTCTCAACAGTGCTGGGCGTATGGAAGATGCGAAGTATGCCGTAGAGTTTTTAGCGTCTACAAACATTTATGACGCAAGAGTCAGATTAGCGCGCTTGGTGGAGTTCAATACTCTTCGTAAAGCTACAGAGCAAGAGATTACCCAAAAGGCACTCGCACAAGTCAACCAAAAAGATGAAGTGATTGTCGTCTATGGAGAGGAGTGGCATGAAGGTGTTGTGGGCATTGTAGCAGCACGTGTGGCACGCCACCATGAAAAACCAGCGATTGTGCTTAGTCACAATGGTGAAGGTATGCTCAAAGGGAGTGGAAGAAGTTTTAGTAGTTGTGACCTCTTTAGCATTGTAAGTGGGGCTAGAGCGCATTTAGAGAAGTTTGGAGGACATAGTGCTGCCGTTGGCTTGTCTATGGCATTACACAGCTTAGAAGCCTTTAAACAAGAGTTAGAGATAAACTATGCGAATGCCAATTTTATAAAAGAGGAATTTGACCCCGATATTGTAGGGGTACTAGCGTTCTCAGATATCTCTTTTGAACTGACACACTTGGTCAAAAAGTATGAACCCTACGGACAAGGGAACCCTACCCCTAAATACCTCTCAAAAAATGTCACTATTTTACAAGCTGATACCATGGGAAAAGAGGGAGAACATCTCCGTTTTACCTTTCTTCAAAACAATATTAGTTTAGCAGGTGTCCAGTTTAAAACCACCTCCTCCTATGAAGTGGGTGAAAAGGTAGATATTGTCTATACTGTTAATGAAAACCATTTTCGTGGTAATGTAACTTTACAATTAATGGTAGAAAAAATTATTCAAAAAAATTGATTATTATCTTACTTTATAATTAATATTAGTTTTATTTATATGAGTAGAAAAATGACGTAAATAGTTTAATGTTTTTATATAAAAAACGTTAAATCTTGATGTATATCATAATTATATAAGCCTAAGTACTATAAAATATAACGTATTCTTATAAATAGGAGAGAAACTCTCTTATTTAGAAAGTAATCATAATTTATAGTAAGGAGGAGTGCTGATGCAGGTTGAAGTATCAAGAAGAAAGTTTCTTCAAGGCAGTGTGGCTCTTAGTATCGTTGGTGGGTCAAGTGTAGGTGTAACAAACCTATTGGCAGGACATGAAGAACATGAGTCTCATGGCGTAGCAGAGTCTGTTACAACGAAAACAAGTACAGGAAAAGCAGAGAATATTCCATTCCTTTGTGGTATTTGTGTGAATAAATGTGCAGGTGTTGCAAGAGTTGAGGAGGGTGTAGTAACTAAACTAAATCCAAATCCTTATTTCCCAAAATCAAGAAATATGCTTTGTGCAAGAGGAAATGCTGGTATTCAAACTATGTATGATCCAGACCGTCTTAAATATCCACTTATTCGTATAGGTGAGAGAGGTGATGGTAAATACAAAAGAGTAACATGGGAAGAGGCTTATGAAGCTATCTTAAATGGAACAGATAAATTTAAAGGCTTGGCTCAAATCTTAGATGAAGAGAAAGATAACCGTGCAACCATTGGTTACTGTAATGGTGAAGGTCTTTCTAAAGAAGGGTTTGAAGTACTTGTAGGTGAAAAAATCGGAACACCTAACTATGTAGATGAAATTAGTATTTGTCTTGAGACCACTCTTGGTGGTTATGTTAATACCATTGGAACGTATGGAGAGGCTGATTTAAATAATGCCGATTATCTTATCAGTGCTGGAGCAAATAGAGCAGAAGCAATTATTACTCCTGATACAATGGATATGTTCAAAAGAACAAGAGGAAGAGGACTTAAAACAGTTGTTTTAGATCCTAGATTTACCAATACCGCAGCAAAAGCAGATAAATGGTTAGCCATTAATCCTGGTACAGATTTGGCATTTGTTTTGGCATTGACTTATGTTGTAATGAATGAAGAGCTTTACAATAAAGATTTTGTAAGTAAATTTGATGATTTTATTGACTATAAAAAACATATACTTTCTAACAACTATACCCCAGAGTGGGCAGAAAAAATTACCAATGTTTCTGCAAAAGATATCTATACAATTGCTCGTGAATTTATGGCAGCTCGTAGTCCTATCTATTATCAAGGTAGAAGAAGTGTCTTTAGTAAAAATGACTTCCAACTTCGTCGTGCAATGGCAATTTTCCAAGCATTAAGTGGAAATCTTGATAAAAAAGGTGGAATTGTTTATGGTCAAAAATTAGCACTTCCAAAAGAAGAGATTAATGCTCCACTTTATGGACAAGTTGAACCAAGATTTGATGGAAAAGATATTGCTATTCCAGCAGGGAAAACAGGTTCATGGATCCAGTTTAGAAACATGGTATTGGAGGGTACAGCTCCTTATCCAGTTAGAGTAATGATGATGAGAAAACATAATCCTATGAGTGGCGTACCTAATACTAAAAAAACAGAGGCATTCTTGAAAAAAATGGATCTGAACGTCATGATTGATATTCTTCCAAGTGATACTACAATGTTTGCAGATGTTATTTTACCTGAAGCTTCATATTTGGAGAGAACTTCTCCAGTAGCATCTTATGGTGGACTTGAGCCTGCCCTTGTAATGAGAAAACAAGCAGCTAAACCACTTTTTGAAACAAAAGAACCAGAAGTTATCTATAAAGAATTAGCAGAAAAACTTTCAAAACCACTTTGGGAAATCACCAAAAAGTACGATGAAGATGTACAAGATGATACCAAAGGTATGAGTGAAAAAGAGATTGAAGAGTATTATGAAGAGAATGGATTCAACCTTGCAGATGTTTGGGAAAAACCAGTCTATGAAGCAAATAAAGAGATGATTGAAAAAGCATTTGGAAAAGAGGCATGGGAAACACTTGATGAAAAAGGTGTTTGGTATCCAAATATGGAGCAATACCATAAACAACTCAATCCAAATGAATTCCAATACTATCCTGAAAGTAAGAAAAACTATACAACTAAAAAAGATGATCTGAAAGTAACATTTAACTTTAAAAACTTGGCTAAAAAAGGTGTTGATCCTATGCCAACATGGAAAGATGAATATAACTTTAATGTACCAAAAGGTCAATTTAGACTTGTCACTGGAAGACATGCCCAATTTACACAAAGTGGGACAACCAATAACCTTATGTTACGTGATCTTATCCCTACAAACTATCTATGGGTTAACAGAAGAGTTGCTCAAGAAAAAGGGATTGAGTTTGGTGATATGGTAGAGGTAAAAAGTAGTATTGGTGCAGTACAAATTAAAGCATATCCTACAGAAAAAATTGCTCCAAATCAAATCTTTATGTTGCATGGTTTTGGTGGAAGCAGTGAAGGTATGGAATTTGCTCATGGAAATGGTGCGAATGATGCTCTTATTATTGAAGATAAAATTGAGCCAGTATATGGTGCAGCAGTAATGCATGAAACCAACGTAGAAATTAGAAAGGTGTAATCATGGCAAGATATGGAATGGCTTTAGATTATAAAAATTGTATTAACTGTAAAGCGTGTGAAGTGGCTTGTAAAGAGGAGAATGGTGTTCTTCTTGGTGCAGACAAACACAGAATATGGGTAGGACAAAATGAAGTAAAAGGAGAGTGGCCACTTTTGGATATTGTTTCAGCAACATTTATGCCAAGTCAATGTCAACATTGTGATGATGCTCCTTGTCAGGAAGTTTGTCCTACACATGCTACTTATTATGATGAAAATCATGTGGTAAGAGTAGACAGTGATAAATGTATTTTGTGTTCATACTGTATGAATGCTTGTCCTTACGATGCACGTTATGTAGATGACAGAACTATGACAGTCGATAAATGTACTTTCTGTTCAGACACAAGACTCGCACGTGGTGAAACAACTACAGCATGTCAAAATACCTGTCCAACAAAAGTAAGAACCTTTGGTGATCTTGATGATCCAAACAGTGAGATTAGTGAATTGCTTAGAACAAGAGAACACTTTAGTTTAAAAGCACATCTTGGTACTAATCCAAAATTATTTTACCTAACATAAGGAGTAGAGAATGAAAATAGGTCCATTAAATATTCCATTAAAAGAAGATTTTTCATTAAAATCAATTTTAGGTTTTGAAAAAACTCCTTTGAATATGTTAGTAGCATTATCAGTTGTAGCAATGTTAGCAATGTTTGTTATTGGTGTTGCTACCTATCTTGTACATGGTCACCATGCTTATGGTGTAACAAAACAACACCCTTGGGGTCTTTTGATTGCAGTATATATCTTCTTTGTTGTTAGTTCAACAGGATTTTGTATTGTAGGATCACTAGGAGATGTCTTTGGATTTAAAGACTATACCATGATCTCTAAACGAGCTATTTTTGGTTCTATTGTAACTATTATGGCAGGGTTTGCAGTAATTGCATTTGAGATTGGTCACCCAGTAAGAATGTTAATCTATAATATTGTTAGTCCAGGTATGCGTTCAGCAATTTGGTGGATGGGGACACTCTATGGTATCTACCTAACATTTATGATTATTGAGTTCTATTTCTTACTTAATAATAATATGAAAAAAGCTAAAATCTTTGGTCTTATCGGATTATTGGTAGGGCTTGCAGCACACTCTAACCTAGGTGGTGTTTTTGGATTCCTTAATGCAAGAACAATCTCTAATGGAGTATTTTATCCAACATACTTTATTTTGACAGCCTTCATTACGGGTATCTATTTGTCTTTTATTATTATGGGATTCAGATATAGAATGAATTTTAGTGAAAAAACAAAGACTTTATTGGTAGGATTGGCTAAAATCCAAACATTGCTTTTGGCAATTTTAATGTTCTTTGAAACATGGAAAATGTTAACAGGAATTTATGGTGGTATGCCAAACCGTGCAGAGGTTGCAGAACATATTATTCATAGTGGTGGATTTATGTATGGTGAAGTACTTATGGGTATGTTAATTCCATTTACAGTAATGTTATTTACAAAATGGAGTTCTGTAACAACTTATGTTTGGACATCTTTAATTGGTATGGTTGGTATCTTCTTTATGAGATATGATTTAGTGCATGATACACAGCTTAAACCACTACAAATGATGCAAACAAGAATGTATCAAGTGTCACCTGAATGGGTACACTACTTCCCAAGTGCAACTGAGATTATGATTTCTCTTGGTGGTTTGGGACTTTGTATTGCTCTTTACTATGTAGGAACCAGAGCCTTTAACCTTGATGAGGAAGAGGGTCATTAATAATTTTATCGGGAGTCTTTAGACTTCCGATAGAAACTTTTGCTACAATATCTCTATGAAAAAAATAGAGACTTCCAGACGAAAATTTTTACAAGGCACAGTTTCACTGTGTATCTATGCCACTGCTTCTATGGCAACACCCCTTACAACAACTAAAACTTCTGCATCCATAAAATTTAAAACAACACCTTATGTATGTAATATGTGTCGCAACAAGTGTGCAGGATTTGCTAGAGTAGAAGATGGTGTAGTTACCAAACTTGACCCTAACCCCTACTTTCCTAAAAGTCGTAATATGCTTTGTCCTAAAGGCAATGCAGGTATTCAGGCACTCTACGATACTGATAGATTAAAGTACCCACTTATTCGCATAGGTGAACGTGGTGATGGACGCTATAAACGTGTAACTTGGGATGAAGCCTATACCTATATTAAAGAGAAACTTGTCACTATTCTTGAGGAGCAAAAAGACAATCGTTCAACTATAGCCTACTGTAATGGTGAAGGGTTTAATAAAGATGAGTATATTCAATTCTTTGGTGGAAAGTTGGGGAGTGCCAATTTTTTAGATGAAGGGAGTATCTGTCTTAATACCAAACTAGGTGCGACACAACTTACCATCGGTGACATTGGAGAGATGGATGTGGCAGGGAGTGACTACCTTATTATCAGTGGGGCAAACCGTTATGAGTCTCTTATTACCCCCGATAGCATCGATATGCTTCAGAGTCAACAGAAGTTGGTGGTGCTTGACCCACGATGTACCATGACAGCGATGAAGGCAGATACCTATTTGCCACTTAACCCTGGTACCGATTTGGCATTTTGTTTAAGTATGATCTATATTGCTATTACAGAAGAGTTATATGACAAAGCGTATGTGAAAAACTATTTTGAGGATTTTGAGAAATTAAAAGAGCACATACTCTCAGAACACTATACAGCAAAATGGGCAGAGGGTAAAACCCACATTCCTGCTGAAAAAATAGAAGCAGTCACACGAGCGTTTTTTGCAGCTAAAAATCCTCTTTACTATTTGGGAAGACGAAGTGTCTGGAGTCAAAATGATTTTCAGTTTAGAAGGGCTATGGTACTCATTAATGCATTAGCAGGGAGTATTAACCGTAAGGGTGGTATTATCTTTGGAAATCCTATAAAGCTTCCTAAAGAAGAGATTACTGAACCCTACTATAACAATACCCAAGATAGATTTGATTTAGAGGGGATTGTCTATGGCTCTCGCAAAGGAGGAAGTTGGCTCAATTTTAGAGAAAAGGTAGTGACACAAACAGCCCCTTATCCAGTTCAAGCGATGTTTATACGTAAACATAACCTTATGCAAAATATGCCCAATATTACAAAGACAAAAAAGATGCTTGAGATGATGGAGTTGGTAGTGGTTTTAGATACCATGCCAAGTGATACAGCAATGATGGCAGATGTGATACTCCCTGAGTGTACCTACCTAGAGCGTGAAGATATGGTTGTAAGTTTTAACAGACTAGAACCCTCTTTGGCACTTAGAAATAAAGTCATAGATCCTCTTTATGAGAGTAAAAGTATGCAAGATATCTTAAAAGGGTTGGGTGAAAAGCTCTCAAAACCACTCTTTAAAGTGAGTCTAAAGTATGATGAGGAGCTACAAGAGAGTCTACAAGAGCTAGGAGAGAAGAGAGCCTTTAGTGAGGGAGGGTATGATTTTACAGAGCTCTACAAAGAAGATATTAGTAGTAGAAATAAAAAATTAATTCTCTCTACATTTGATGAAAAAGTCTATCTCTCCTTAAAAGAGAAAGGGGTATGGTACCCTTATATGAAAGAGAGAAAGGAGAGACAAAATTATCTATATGACTACTATCCTGAAGAGAAAAAATACTACACCGTTTCACGTGACTATAAGGTAAAGTGTTATCTTAAAAAGTTAGCACTATCAGGGTTTGATGCTATGCCTACATGGAGAGAGGGTGATGATTTTAAAGTACCCAAAGACTCTTTTAGGATGATTACAGGACGTTACATTACCTCTACGCAAACAGCCACAACAAACAATAGTATGTTAAGAGATATACAAGAGAGCAATAGTGTTTGGATAAACGATAAAGTAGCCAAAGAAAGAGGGATAAAACAAGGAGATAAAGTGATTATTACGAGTGGTATTGCACGGGTTATTATTGAGGCATACCCTACCAATAAAATTGCTCCAGAAGTGGTATGGTTTGCCCATGGATTTGGAAGTAACTCTATGGAGCTTAGCCATGCTTTTGGTAAAGGTGCGAGTGATAATATGATTATTGAAGATAGTTTTGAAAAAATTTATGGGTGTGCTACAATGCATGAGACCAATGTAACCATAAGGAGAGTATAGTGGCAAATTATGGTATGGCATTTGACTATAAACTTTGTATTAACTGTCACGCATGTGAAGTGGCATGTAAAGAGGAAAATGGTATTGATTTAGGCGCTAAAAATCATCGTCTTTGGATTCAAGAAGAGGGAGAAACAAGAGGTGATTTTTGGAATTTAGAGAGGAGTGAAGTTAGACTTATACAGAGACAGTGTCAAGAGTGTCAAGATGCCCCATGTATAAAAGCATGTCCCAATGATGCTATCTATACCGATGAAAATGGGATTGTAAGACTTTATAAAGAGAAGTGTGATTTAAGTTTAGTTTGTATGAATGCCTGTCCTTATGATGCGCGTTATATAGATGAAAAAAATAAAATAACCGATAAGTGTATCTTTTGTGCCGATACACGTTTGGCAAGAGGAGAAGTTACCACAGCCTGTCAAATAACGTGTCCAGCAAAATTACGCTATTTTGGTGATTTAGATGATCCTCAAAGTGAGATTAGTCAAGTTTTAAAGCAAAGAAAGCACTTTACGCTAAAACCTGAAGCCAAGACAAAACCGAAACTTTTTTATCTTGATTAGAAGATAGTAGGTTGTACTACTTCATTACTTACACCACCCTCTTCATTGACTTTGAGCATACTCTCCCAAAGGGTAGAGGCAATTTGTTGGTAACGCTTAGAGGTTTCACAATTTGGAGCTAAAACAGTAATAGGTAGTCCACTATCTCCTCCTTCTCTAATGGAAGGTTCAATAGGAATCTCTCCTAAAACAACTGTATTGTATGCTTCTGCTAGAGGTTGAGTGGTTCCTTTACCAAAGATGTCATACTCTTTTCCACTCTCAGGACAGATAAACCCACTCATATTTTCTACAATACCAGCAATAGGAATATGCATTTGTGTAAACATATCCATACTTCTAATGGTGTCATCTAATGCTACTTTTTGGGGTGTTGTGACACAGACTCCAGAGGTGACAGGTAGGCTTTGAGCAAGGGCAAGTTGCGCATCTCCTGTACCTGGAGGCATATCAAAAAGCAGGACATCTAAACTTCCCCACTCAATATCTTCAAGCATCTGTTCAATGGCTTGGGTGACCATTGCCCCTTTCCATATGAGTGAAGCACCTCGTTCAACCAAAGAACCAATAGACATTACTTTTACATTGTGTGCCAAAATAGGTTTAATGGTTTTACCTAAGAAAACAGGTTGTTCTCCCTCTATACCCATCATACGAGGAATATTTGGACCATAGATATCTGCATCAAGTAGTCCAACTCTTTTGCCTTGTTGTGCTAATGCAATAGCAAGATTTACAGTAGTTGTAGATTTACCTACCCCACCTTTTCCTGAACTTACCATAATAAAATTTTGTATATGAGGTAGAACATTTTTACCATGAGAACTAGTCTCTCTTGGCATAGAAGGCTTTGTAATATCAATCTGAATAGCATCTGCTTCTAAAAAAGAGAGTCTCTTTACAATCTCTTCTCTAAGTTGCTGTTCAACTTCAGGAGCAGCAGAGGGAATATCTAAAAAGAGTTCTATTGTATGATCTTTTATGTTTATCTTTTGAATAAAATTAAACGCAACAATATCTTTTGTAAATCCAGGGTAGATAACCTGTGTCAACTTCTCTAATACATCTTCTTTCTTTAGCATAATCCTCTGCCTTTGTCTTTTTAAATAGGTAAAACGCGAATGTTTTCGTCAAGTTTCTCTTTGAGAATATTCTCAATCGCAAAGAGTGTCCCTGTACTTGAACTCGCACAACCACTACATGCACCAAGGTATCGAATGTAGATATCAATATGTGCGCCATTGTCTTTAATATCTAAAATCTCCATATCTCCACCATCCATAATCAGCATTTGACGGATATTTTCATCAATTACTTTATCTACGGCTTTAATACGTTGTACAATGGTCATATCAGCAAATGAACCAGCACTCTCGTTGCCAAGGGTTGCTTTGTTTGCTAACTTCTCTTTCTCATACTCTTCAAGAAGGTCTACAAGGTAGATATCTTTGGCTTCGTGTCCACCAGGGCGAATACATGATTTACAAAATGCGCCAGCTTTGGTATAGTCAGCAATCTGTTCTACTGTACTTAAATCATTTAGACGAATCACTTCTCTAAGAGTAGAGAGAGTAACTCTAGCACATTCACATACAATAATCTCCTCTTCAAAGCTCTCCATATCAACACCCTTGTATTGTGCAGCAGCTTTTTTAATGACATCATACGCCATAACAGAACAGTGCATCTTTTGAGGTGGAACAGCAGGAACATCAGGAGTATCTCTCATCGCTTTTTCAACATCAATATTGGTGATTTTTACTGCTTCATCTACGGTTTTGCCTTTACAAAGCTCTGCCATTGTGTCTGAAGAGGCAATGGCTGTACCACATCCAAAACTTTTAAATTTTGACTCAAGAATCTTATCGGTTTTAGGGTCAACTGCCCAGTAGAGACGTACAGCATCTCCACAACTCTCTGCTCCAAAATCTGCTACAATGAGTGTCGCACCCATCTCTTTGGCTTGTTCTTGCGTAATCTCACCCATATTTTGAGGGTTATTCATCAAATCGGTTACTTTTTGGCTATACTCATCCCAGATGGTACCACCAATTAAACTATCCATTCCCATATTTTTTCCTTTTTTCTAATTAAACTTTTGTATCTTAGTGGTGTGCATCAAGACCACTTTCGTGACCCTCTGGTGCATACGCATAAGAGCTAGAGATTTCTCGTAATCTCACAACGGCTTTTTTGACCACTTCTAGGGTATAGTCTAACTCCTCTTGTGTGGTGTAACGGCTGAGTGAAAAACGAATGGCTGTGTGTGCTAAATCTTCAGCTGCACCAATAGCTTCCATAACGGAGTTGGCTTCAAGCTCTTCAGAGGCACACGCACTTCCTGTACTCGCAGCAATACCTGCACGGTTTAAGTCCCATAACATCGACTCACCCTCAATCCCTCTAAAAGAGATAAGAATGGTGTTAGGTGTACGTTTCTCTCTAGGGGTTACTACAAAAGTATCTTCTATTTTTAGAAGTTCATCTTCAAATGCATCACGCATTTCACGAATGTCACTCATCTCAAAGTCAAGGGCATCAATAGCAGCTTCCATCGCTTTACCCATACCCACAATACCCGCGACATTGAGGGTTCCTGAACGGTATCCACCCATTTGTGAACCTCCATGAAGCAGTGGAGTCAACTCTTTTCCTTTTTTAATGTAGAGTGCCCCTACACCTTTTGGTCCATGGAACTTGTGAGCTGAGAAAGTAAGATAATCTACATTAAAACGTTGAACATCTACAGGTGTTTTTCCTATGGCTTGTACAGCATCTGTATGAAAAAGTACATTGTTTTCTGCACAAATTTCACCAATCTCCTCTACCGGAAAGATAGCACCAGTTTCATTGTTTGCCCACATTACTGAGACTAAAGCCGTCTTATCAGTAATATTGTCTCTTACTGTTTGTGCTTCTACAATTCCCTCTTTATTGATAGGTAAATAGGTAACCCTACATCCCATACTCTCAATAAATTTAGCAGTAGCAATGACTGAAGGATGTTCTACTTCAGAGACCATAATATGGTTTTTACGTCCAGTAAGAATATACTGAAAATAGATACTTTTAAGTACCCAGTTATTGCTCTCTGTGGCACATGATGTAATGACAACAGAGTCCTCTTTTGGTGCGTGGATACCAGCATAAATCTTCTCCATCGCATTTTTAAGTCCAGGATGTGTATCACTCGCATAAGAGTGAAGTGAGTTAGGGTTACCATACTTTTGAACAAAGTAAGGCTCCATCTCTGCAAACACTTGTGGGTCAACAATTGTTGTTGCGTTATTATCTAAATAAACATTCATAGTATTCCTTTGAAAACGAGTCTCAATTTTAATTAAGACCTATTTAGTCTTAATTGTTTTTATGCATATTACGCTCTTAATCTTAAGATAAGATAAAATTACTTTTAAAGAGGAGGATTTTACTCTCAATAAGGTAAAACCTCCTTGATATGTATCAAGAAAAAAATTAAAAATTTGAAGGTGTAGGTGTATTAATAAGGTTATAAAATTCGCTTCTTGTACGTTCATCACTCTTAAATAGACCTCTTAGTGCAGAACTAACTGTAGTTGAATTTATCTTCTGTACGCCTCTCATCTCCATACACATATGTCTAGCATGGACAACGACAGCAACACCTTTAGGTTTAATAGTCTCTAAAATAGCATCAGCAATTTGTTCTGTCATCTGTTCTTGAATTTGTAGTCTTCTAGCATAGACATCTACAATACGAGGAATTTTTGAGAGCCCTACCACTTTACCATCTGGAATATAGGCAACATGAACACGACCAATAATAGGTAACATATGGTGTTCACACATAGAGTAAAACTCAATATCACGCACTAAAACCATCTCATCATTTGAGGTTGTAAAGAGGGCTTGATTGAGTATCTCTTTTGGATCTTGATGATACCCCTCTGTCAAAAACTTTAAAGCTTTTGCTACACGGCTAGGGGTCTTTAAAAGACCTTCACGTTTTGGGTCTTCTCCTAAAAGCTCTAGTACTTTAGTAATGGCTTGTTCAAACTCTTCTTCTTGATGCATCAATGACTCCTCTTTTCTCTATTAGACTTTTATAGAGAAAAGCATACCAAAAGTATCTATTATTCACTATTAAAAGAGGGAAAAATAATGGTTCATAGTGGCTTATTTCTTCTTCGTAATGAAAGAGGTAATAAAATTATTGTATAATGAAAGAGTATATAAATTTCAAAAAAAGAAGAAGGAAGAACAAATGGATAAAAGTTTTTTTATATTTATTGTTATAGGTATGGGCTTTTTTTATGTCGTTACAAATTTTGTAGGAGGCATCCAGAAAGAGGATGAAGTCTACCAAAATAACGGATATAAACAAGAACATCAATATGATCAATATATTACCACTGATAGCATTGATAGAGTGATTTTAAATCTGAACGGGGCAGATGAAAAAACACAAGTGAATGCTTGGAACAATAGTAGTTTAAAATCAGAGTTTATAGATCTCTACCCAGATTTTGATACGATGAAACTTTTTATAAAAGAGCGTACCAGAGGAGAAGAGTTTCAAGAAAAGATGCTTCACTATATTGATGGTGTAGAGAGTAAGTTTTTTTCAGGTGCTATAGATTCAGAAGAGGCAAAACGACAATTGTCAATGTTAAAATAATAAAAAATATGGGGGGAAAGAATGATAGAGAAGGTATATGAAAAATTAGGACTTTTTTATCTAGGAAAAGAGGTTGATAAGAAAAACTCAGAACCCAAAGAGGTTTTGACACTTCTTAAAAATAAACATTTTACTACACATGCTGCTATTATTGGTATGACAGGTTCTGGAAAAACAGGATTGGGTATTGGTATTATTGAAGAGGCAGCTATCGATAATATCCCTTCAATTATTATTGATCCTAAAGGAGATATGGGAAATCTTTGTTTAGTAGATTCTACTTTTTCAAGTCAAGCTTTTGAACCATGGGTGGCAGATGAAGCACTCTCTAAAGGTATAGATACAATGCTCTATGCTAAAGAGGTTTCAACTCAGTGGAAAGAGGGGATTCTCTCTTGGGATCAGCCTCTAGAGAGGGCAAAAAAACTTCAAGATGTTCCTAAAACCATCTATACTCCAGGTGCCTCTTCAGGTGTCCCTATCAATATTATATCTTCTTTAGAAGTGCCACCTCTATCTATTATGGAAGAGAGTGATACTTTTTCAAACTACTTAAAAAGTACAGTAACTTCACTACTCTCGTTAGTGGGTATTACTGCAGATCCATTAGACTCTAAAGAGTATATCCTTGTAGCACAAATCTTAAATCAAGCATGGATTGCTGGAGAGAATGTAACAATTGAAACAATTATTGGTAAAATTATTCGCCCCTCTTTTGACTCCATAGGAGTATTGCCTTTAGAAGATTTCTATCCTCAAAAAAGCCGTTTTCAATTGGCAACAAAGTTCAATGCCCTGCTTGCTAGCCCCTCTTTCTCTCTCTGGTTGGAAGGAGAAAATTTAGATATTCAAAAACTTCTTTATGATGAAGAGGGAAAGGCTAAAATAGCTATATTCTCTATTGCACATCTAAATGACAATGAAAGAATGTTCTTTGTAACACTTCTACTCAATAAATATATCGCATGGATGCGTAGACAAAGTGGTACATCAGCATTAAAAACACTGCTCTATATGGATGAGATTTATGGATTTTTCCCTCCTACTCAAAATCCTCCAAGTAAAGCACCTATGATGCTTTTATTGAAACAAGCAAGGGCATTTGGTGTAGGTATTGTCTTGAGTACACAAAACCCTGTAGATTTAGACTATAAAGGACTTTCCAATATTGGTACATGGTTTATAGGTAGACTTCAAACCATTCAAGATATTGAACGTGTTATTGATGGACTTGGAGGGAAAATTGGTTCAAAATATAGTAAAAAAGAGATAAAAACATTGCTCTCAAACTTACAAAAAAGAACTTTTTTTCTCAAATCAGCACATTTAGATGAGATACGACTTTTTACAACACGATGGGCTCTCTCTTACTTAAAGGGACCACTTAAAAGAGATGAAATTTCTAGACTTATGGAAGCAAAAAAAGGTTTAAAATCTCAAAGAGTCAAGAGTGCAAAAGTAGTCCAAAAAGCATATCAAAATTATCAAAATATAGCATCCTCCATTCCCCAATATTTCCAATATGATGCTAGCCAAGAGAACCTTTTTTATGGAACTTTAGGTGCTAAAGTAGATATACATTTCTATAATCAACGAAAAGGTATAGACTTAACAAAAAATTTAATTTTACGTTTAAATCTTGAAGATGAAGATACTTTACAATGGGAGAGTGCTTTTCCTACCGATAGTGATTTTGAAAACTATCCTTCTAAAGCACCCAAAAATGGGTCATTTCAACCACTTCCAAATGCCCTCTTAAAAGATAAAGGACTAAAACATACCATACGGATGTTAAAAGAGATGCTTTATTATCAAGAGTCCATAGAGTTATGGAGATGTAAGCGTTTAAAGTTAGAATCAAAAATTGATGAATCTTTATCTGATTTTAAAGTCCGTATAAAAGATAGATTAGAAGATAAAAAAGAGATAGAGATAGAAAAATTACAGTTACGATACAAGAAGAAAGAAGAAACGCTACTAAATCGATTGGCTCGTGCAAAAGAGCGTGTAGAAAAAGAGTCTTCAGATTCAACTTCCTCTATGATTGAAGCAGGTATTGCTGTATTGGGAGCTCTCTTTGGACGTAGTACACCTACAAAAATAGGAAGAGCCATGAGCAAAGGCAATAAAATCCTTAAAGAGAGACAAGATCTCTCTTTAGCAGAAGAGAGGGTAGTTAAAGTTGAAGATGATATAGAAAAACTCTCTTATGAATTGGAAGATAAAATTGATCAACTAGCTGAAAAATATAGTAGTGAAAACTATGAGGTGGAAAGCTATAAAATAAAACCACGTAAAACAGATATTCACATTAAATCTTGTGCTGTTGTATGGTGCGTAGATTGATAGAGGCAATAAAGCCTTCTATCAAGTAAAAAGTATGATTACCCTTTACTCCCTGGCTTAATAGCCTCAGAATGCCCCTCTTTACATAAAGGACACTCCTCTGGAGAATACATCTCAAATGTAAAATCATCTAAGGCAAAAAGAGGTATATCTTTAGGCAAAGCACAAGCATCTTTGGCTGTGTTTTGACCTCCTACACGTTTACAAAATCCTCTATTGGCTAAAGATGCAAAAGCAACAACCTTACCACCAAGTGCTTCAATAGCTTTGGCCGCTTTTAGTGCAGAACCACCAGTGGTAATAATATCTTCACAAATAATAATTTTTTCACCCTTAGCAATCTCAAATCCACGACGAAGCTCCATACCCCCATCTTTCTTTTCTACAAAAATAGAGCGTACATTTAAAGAACGAGCAAGTTCATAACCAGCAAGTACTCCACCCAATGCTGGTGCACATACAGTATCAACTTCTATCCCAGCATCTTTTATCATTTTTGCAAGAGCATCAGTTAAAAGAGATGCTTTATGTGGATACTCTAAAACCTTAGCACTTTGAAGATATCTACTAGAGTGGTTTCCACTAGCAAGTAAAAAATGACCATCAAGTAATGCATTTGCATCCTTATAGACTTGTTCTAAATTCATTTTAAACCTTTAAAATATCTGATTCTTTGGCTTTAAAGACTTCCTCTGCCTGTGCAATATGATCATCTGTAAACTTTTGAATTTGTTCTTGAGCTTTTTTTGATTCATCTTCACTAATCTCTTTAGCTTTTTCCAATTTTTTAATCTTGTCATTGCCATCTTTTCTTACATTTCGAATAGCAATTTTTGCATTTTCAAGCATACTTTTTGCTTGTTTTACAATCTCTTGTCTTTGCTCTGATGTCATTGGAGGGAAGAAAAGTTTAATGAAATCACCATCATTATTTGGATTTACACCAATGTTTGCCTCCTGAATAGCTTTTTCAATATCATTAAGAAGGGTTTTCTCCCAAGGAGTAATACTAATAGTTGTTGCATCAGTAGCAATTACACTTCCTACTTGATTAAGGGCAGTAAGTGTCCCATAGTAATCTACTTTAATATTATCAACAATACTTGTTGTAACTTTCCCTGTTCTTAGTGTTGCAAAATCTCTTTTTAAAGCTTCAATACTTTTATGCATATTCTCTTTTGTATGTTCAAAAATTTCTGTTGTCATCGTTCACGCTCCTAAAGGTAATAATGAAAGAATTTTACCCTTTTTTACCTTGTTAAGTACTTCAAGAGGTAGGGCTTTAAAATAGAGAATAGTAAGAGAGAATCTATAAAAGCGTAATCATTTAAAAAATGATTACTTAGTAGGGGCAAGAGGTGCAGAAGGAACAGCACTCTTATTTTGAGGTACAATAGTATCTATAACAGAGTGACTATTTTGTGCAGTATAAAGGTATCCTAATGCTAAAGTGTTAACAATAAATGCAAAAGCCAATGTAAATGTCATTTTTGCAAGAAAACCAGTAGGTCCTTTTGCACCAAAAACAGATTCATTGCTTCCACTATATGCACCTAGTCCTATACTAGAACTTTTTTGTAATAAAACAGCAATGGTAATAGCAAGCGCTAAAACAATTTGTACGATTAAAAGTGTTGATGTCATGAAGATCCTCAGTATACTTGGGTATAATTTTTTGCATTATACCCAAAAGATATTGAAAAAGTAATGAAGAAGTTTTCTTCATTACAAATTTAGTCTATATTTATAAGTTAGTCATCACTACCAAAGATACCAAGTAGTTGAAGAAGTGATGTAAACATATTTAAAAAGTCTAGGTAGAGAGATAATGCCGCATCCACAGGAGAATCATATGCTCCATTAGCAATATTTTGTGTATCGTAAATAGTAAATAGACTAAATAAAAGTAAAATACCTGCTGTAAGAATTACATGCATCATAGGGCTATTTAGTATAAACATATTTACTAAAGAGGCAATAATAATAACAATAAGTGTAATAAAAAGAGGTTTTCCCCAATTTGCATAATCATTTTTACTATTAATAGCAAAAAGGCTCAGTGCTCCAAAAAGTACAGAAGTCATAAGAAATGCATTTCCAATAACAGCCCCATTACCCATACCAATCATTGATGCTAAAAGAGGTACAAGTGAAACACCAGAAGTAAAAGTAAAAAGAAAAAGTGCAGCTAAATTTAATCCGGGTTTATTTCTTGTCATATTGATACCGAAAAAAAGCATAAAAAGTTCAAAACCAAAGATAGCCCATTTGTATTGTAATACAACTTCTGCATAAGGGAGTGTTATATATGCTCCAGCTGCTGCAGCAATCATACTTGCTGCTAATAGTTGATAGGTCTGTTTCATAAAAGAAACAGATGCCCCTTCTTGTACGTAAACTTCTTGTGTAGAAGTATAATCTCTGTCATAAAGTGCCATAGATATTCCTTGTTTAATGTATATATTTTTTGTAAGTATAGTGTAGGCAAGTTAATCTAAGATTAATAACGTCACTTTAATTTAAGTAAAAATTTTATATATTATAATGTAAGTAAAAGAAATAGAAAATAAAAAAGTAAAAAAAAGTGAAAGAAGTTTGAAAAAACCCTTGACAAAGGGGTAGTTAGGTGCTATAATACGCGTCCAACAACACAGAGACATCTAGAGAGTTTCTAGAAAGAGTGTTATTGAGTGATCTTTGACAACCAAATATAAGTAAATAAATCAACGTCTATTTGAGATTTAATTTTTGCACTTTTTTAAAATAAATAAAGTGATATGAATTAACTTAAGTAGAATAACTTAAGTGATTCTGACAATGGTATCAAACCATTCTATTTTTAATGGAGAGTTTGATCCTGGCTCAGAGTGAACGCTGGCGGCGTGCTTAACACATGCAAGTCGAACGAGAACGGCTCTAGCTTGCTAGAGTGTCAGCTAAGTGGCGGACGGGTGAGTAATGTATAGTTAATTTGCCTCTTAGAGGGGGATAGCCACTGGAAACGGTGATTAATACCCCATACTCCTTCTACATTAATTGTAGTTGGGAAATGTTTTTTCGCTAAGAGATAAGACTATATGGTATCAGGTAGTTGGTGGGGTAAGAGCCTACCAAGCCAATGACGCCTAGCTGGTCTGAGAGGATGATCAGCCACACTGGAACTGAGACACGGTCCAGACTCCTACG
>Ga0256828_1000392_pt1 | contig 29701 bp, 27 predicted proteins | sample CV88metaG_FD_185993 | JGI IMG/M metagenome (GOLD analysis project Ga0256828, IMG submission 185993) | Hydrothermal vent microbial communities from East Pacific Rise, Pacific Ocean - CV88 | ecosystem: Environmental > Aquatic > Marine > Hydrothermal vents | place: Pacific Ocean: East Pacific Rise...
TCCAAAAATCTTAGCTATGCAGGCATTGGGTGCTGAGGCAACACAAAGTGATACATTCCAAAATATTCATATAGCAAGTGAGATAGATTTTAAAATTTTGGCTGTTGCTTTAGTGGTACTTTTTGTACGAAGATTGATGTTACTTCGTATAAATTAACACTTTTGTAACATTTTTGGAGTAGGATTGCTCCATTTTTAAAAGGTGGTATTGTATGATGCGAATTTTACTTTTATTTTTTATTTTTTTCTCTATTTTAGAAGCTTATCCAAACTACTCTCAAGCTCTTAAAGAAAAAAAAATATATCCTATGGGTGCAAAAATTTATGCGAAAAAATGTAAAACAGAGATTGATATAAATCAATATAGTAGTTATAGAATACTTTTCCTTGCTATTAAAGAGCATCATATCTGTGGAAAACTCAATACACAACACTCCGAAGCACTTGCTTTATATCTTTGGGATGGAATTTCTAACAAGAAGATAAAAAAGTATGAAAAGTTAACTGTAAATCATAAAGAAAAATGTCCTGTTTGTGGTATGTTTTTATATAAATATCCTAAATGGGTCAGTCGTCTTTATTATGGAAAAAAAGCTTACTCTTTTGATGGTATCAAAGATATGATGAAATATTATTTTGCACATAAACAAAAACCTACAGAGATTTTAGTACAAGATTATTACACAACAAAAACACTTGATGCTACAAAAGCTTATTTTGTTATTGGGAGTGATGTGTATGGACCTATGGGGAATGAACTCATAGCATTTGCAACACAAGAGAGTGCACAAAAATTTCTTCTTGACCATAAAGGGAAAAAGATTATACGCTTTCATGATATCACTCCAAAACTGGTGATGCAACTTGATGCGTAAAAAATCTTTTTTTTCTTTAGCTATATTTGTTTTACTTTGTACTGTTGCTCTTATAGAAATTAGCTATATAGAGAAAAAAAAAGAGCTTCAAAAGGGGTATGCTTTAGAGGCAGAACAATTTTATAACAATGTTTTAGTCCCTATTCTTCCTTTAGAAAAAACGCTCCCGTTTGAACACTATCCTTATATGCAAGAGTTGGTGGCGACACAATGAAATTTTTTAACTTCTATCTTTTTGAATATGCACTTCAATACCTTTTACGATATAAAGGAAAAAATCTTTTTATTTTTATTCTTTTGAGTTTTATGGTTGCCTCTATGGCAAGTGTTTTTTTTGTTTCACATGCTCTTGAATATGAATTGAATCTTGGAGTAAAGGGGATGGCTGATATTACGCTACAAAAAAAAGTAGCTGGAATGTATGCCCCAAGTCAGGAGAGTATGGCAGATAAACTTTTAGAGATTGATGGTGTTTTGGATGTTGAAAGTAGGGTATGGGGATATTACCATTTTCAACAGCAAAATAGGGATTTAATTATTGTAGGTTTAGATAGTTTTGCAACGCAGTTAGATCCTCAATTACATACGATTGCAGATAAGTTTGATCTCAATGGAAGCAGTATTGTCATATCTCCTTTGTTGCAGAAAATATTTCGTGATTCCTACTATGAACATTATGTAAATTTTGTAAAGCCTGACGGTCGATTGAAAAAGATGGAAATTGCTGCTATTTTTAAAGGATTTACTCCTTTAGAAGCGAAGAGTATGGTGGTGATGTCAAAAGAGAGTGCCAGAGAGATTTTAGGTTTAGGTACAAATGAGGTTAGTAGTTTTTTTCTCTCTGTTGGTAATCCTAAAGAGATACCAAATATTGCAAAACATTTAAGTCTTACATACCCTAATTACAGTGTTTTGACAGCGAAAGATATCCGTAATACATATGCTTCTATTTTAAACTATAAAAGTGGAGTTTTTGTTGCATTTATAGGTGTTGTGCTTTTGACTTTTTTTATGATTGTATATGAAAAAGCGAGTGGTCTTAGTAGTGAGGAGAAAAAAGAGATAGGGATTTTAAAAGCGATAGGGTGGACCATAGATGATGTGTTACGAGCAAAGTTTTATGAAGGTGGCATCATCGCTTTTGGCGCATACCTTTTTGGAATTGTTATGGCACTGTTTTATGTATATATTTTGGGAGCTCCTTATATCCTAAATATTTTTGTAGAAGATGCAATAGTGAGGAGATTTGTATCATTGCCATATAGTTTTGATAGTATGACACTCTTTTTGCTCTTTTTGTTGAGTGTTCCTATATATATAGGAGCAACTTTAATCCCATCATGGAGAGTGGCAACACAAGATGCTGATGAGGTGATGCGATGATACAATTAGATAATGTTTATAAACGCTATGGCGATATAAGAGCTTTAGATGGTGTAAATTTAAGGATTAATGAGGGGGAACTTGTTGTACTTCAGGGAAAAAGTGGGAGTGGAAAGAGTTCTATTCTTTCACTTATAGCAGCACTCTCTAAGCCTACTGAGGGGAAGGTACTGGTAGATGGAGATAATATAGCAATGCTTCCTGATCACTTTGCAACTCTTTATAGACGGGAAAATATAGGATTTATTTTTCAAAGATATAACCTTATTCCAACCATTAGTGCTTTACATAATGTGATGATGCCTTTAATCCCAAGCAATTTAGCTGAGAGTGTTGTTTCGCAAAAGACGCAAGAGGTGATGGAGCTTTTTAATATTGCACATAAAAAAGATGTGATGGTGAAAAAACTTTCAGGTGGAGAACAACAACGAGTTGCCATTGCCCGTGCTAATGTAAATAATCCAAAAATTATTTTGGCAGATGAACCTACAGCAAATTTAGATCATAAACTCTCTTTAGAATTTATAGAGGTGCTTAAAACACTCAAAGAGCAACATAAAACAGTAGTGATTGCGACTCATGATCCTTTATTTTTTGAACTTGATGCAGTTGATAGAGTGATTTGTGTTGCTGATGGTAAAGTGGTTCCATGCTCCTGACACCTGAAATCATTACTATTGAGATTTTAGATATTATTTTTGTTGCTTTTGCAACAGTTACTTTTTTTATAGCATTGCGTGTTGTATTTGCGTGGGAAAGGGATGCTACAACCAAAAAACAGTATACACTACAATTACAGAGTTACCTTGGTGCAACTATTATTAAATTTATTTTTTATTTGAAAATCCCACTTTTTCTCTTTTTTATTTATACACTTGATTCCTTGGCTCATCTTTTACCTGGGGCTATGTGTGGTGCTGGTGTTGTCAATGCTACAGTGTATGGAACCCCTTTATTGTTTATAAAAATTTTAAATGTTTATCTGTTTGGGTACTGGATAGTGTTGCATAAAGAGGATATGCAAACAAAAACACAAATCTATATGAAGCGTAAGTTTTTTATCTATTTAATTGCTTATTTTTTACTTCTTGGAGAAATTATTTTAGAATTTCAACTTTTTGGTGGGCTTGATGTATCGAAAGTTGTTGATTGTTGTGGTGCTATTTTCTCTACAACAGATAAATCGTATCTTGCTGAAGTATTAGGGATGAATACCACTCTCTTGCTTACACTTTTTTATGGTGTATTTAGTGCTCTTATTATCGCTTTTATAGTAAAAAACAGATATTTTTTCTCTCTTGTAAATCTTTTGTATCTTATTATCTCACTTATTGCTCTTATTGCATTTTTTGGAACTTATATTTATGAATTACCTACACATCATTGCCCTTTTTGTTTGCTGCAAAAAGATTATCACTATATAGGGTATATTCTTTATACTTTTCTTTACCTTGGTACTTTTTATGGATTGGTTCTCGGTTTTATAGATTTTGATGAGCAAAAAGCTTCTTTTTACAGAAAAATCTCCCTTACATGTAATGCAATCTATCTTTTTTTAGTGAGTTATTTTCCACTCTCTTTTTATCTGAAAAACGGTGTATGGTTAAGTTGAAAATGAAAGAAAGACTTGGGAAAAATCCCAAGTTTGATTAGTGACAGAAATCTTGTAAATAGTCTATTTTCTCATAAATTGGTAGAGGTAAAATGGCATTTTCATCCTCTTTTGGATTGAGTTTGGAAAGTTTTTTATGAAGTTTTGCAAAGTATGCTTCTTGTTCATCTTTAGAGAGTCCTCTGAAGTTAAAAACATCTTGAGCAAGTGTTTGTGCATATAAAGCAGCTTCATTCGCTTCTTTGGAAACACGCTCTATAAGTGCTAAATTATCAGGCTCTTTTTTGATTTGCATACGCGCTTTTTCATAAACATCTTCTGCAATTTTATAATGTTGTGGAGCAAGATCATCTAAATCTTCATCATCCATTTTGTCAAGTATCTGTCTTGCTTTATTGATGTTTCTATAGACAACAGCATCACCATAAAGATCTTTTGCTTCTTCCATCACTTCATTTTTATCTTCAAGTGCTTCTGAAGTTTTCCCCTCATCTATCGTGATAATTAGATCTTTATAGTCCTCTTTAAAATCTTCATATCTATCTGGAAAAATATCTTGTGTTCCTTGTTGTTTCATTCGCTTATCAATATCTGCTACATCATTGAGGTATTTTTGGACAAGTTTTTTTGTTTCGTAAGCATTTTCAAGAGCTTTTTTCCCTTGAAGATAATCAACCATTTTTTCATCTTTAAGTTGATCTTCACGAGCATTTTCGAGTGCTTCTTTTGCTTTTTCTATACTTACTGGTGCATAAAAGAGAAGCTCATCTTGATTCATCCCTTTATGAATATTTTGGCTTAGTTCATTAAGTTGTGCAACAGAATCAAAGTGTCCCACCTCTTTTTTCATCTCTGGTGTGAGTTGTGGTGCTGCACCACATCCACTGAAAGTGGTTAGTATGAGGATGGTTGTTACACTGAGTGTTGTGGTTTTAATCAAAAAAAATCCTTTTTATCTATTTTTTGTGTATAGGATGCCATTCTATAGAAAAATAGCTTATTTTTATCTTTCTCCAAATTTTTCATGCCACCATTCATTAGGAGAGAAAGTTTTTTGTTTTACAGATTCTTCATCAAAAGGGTACTCGTAGTTATTGCAGTAGTCCATAATTGTTTTATATGCTTCATTGATTTGCATACTCATTTGTGTCGCTCTTTCTGGATTTTCTTTATGTTTGTCAGGATGCCATTTTTTCATAAGGCTTTTGTAGTTGTTTTTAATCTCTTTAAGTGTAGATTTTTCACGAAGACCAAGGAGTGATTTGGCCTTCATAATTTTTTCAAATTGACTCAATCTTAGTCTTGTTGTTGTCTCAAGTAAGCAGGGATATCAAGGTAGTCGCTATCTAAATCACCACCAACGACAAGACGAGGGCGTACTTTTGCACGAGGAGCAACAGCAGGTGTTTCAGCTACGAAATCTTCATTATTTGTTGTTGTTGAAAGTTCTCTTTCAAAACCTGTCGCAACAATAGTGATTTTTACATAGTCAAGTGGAAGAGACTCGTTTGTTGTCGTTCCCCAAATAACTGTTGCTTCATCATCAGCACTCTCTTCTACAACCATCATCGCTTCTGTCATCTCCATAAATGGAAAATCTGGATGGATACTGAAGTGTACTAAAACACCCATAGCTCCATTAATAGACATATTGTCAAGAAGTGGAGATTCAATCGCTGTTTTAATAGCTTCATAAGCAGCATTTTCCCCTTCATGTTCACCAACACCCATAAGTGCCATCCCTTTGTGACTCATAACAGTTTTTAAGTCTGCAAAGTCAAGGTTAATGTCATTTTCACCATTAGAGAGAATAATACCAGCAGTACCACTTACAGCCTGAGCTAATACACTGTCAACAATTTTAAAACTATCTTTAAGCCCTAATTTTCTGTCTATAATAGATGTTAATTTATCATTAGGGATAACTACGATAGAGTCACTCTCTTTTTTAAGTTCTTCTAAACCACTTTCGGCAAGTTTAAGACGCTTTTTCCCCTCAAATCTAAACGGTTTTGTTACGACAGATATCGTTAATGCTCCTACCTCTTTTGCAATTTGAGCAACAACAGGAGCTGCACCTGTACCTGTTCCTCCACCAAGACCAGCAGAGATAAATACAATATCTGCACCCTCTAATGCGTTTCGAATATCATCATAATTTTCAAGGGCAGAATCTTTCCCTACATTAGGTTGCATACCTGCACCCAAACCACGAGTCAGTTTCGCTCCGATTTGAATTTTTGTTGCGGCATTTGCTTCATTAAGTACCTGTGCATCAGTATTTATCATAATCATCTCAATACCGTGAACATCTTCTCTTAACATATGTCCTATCATATTACCGCCGCCGCCACCGACGCCAACTGCTATAATTTTTGCACCCGTAGGGTTATGTGCTTCTTCAACTATAAATGGTTCATTCATCTCTCACTCCTTTAAAATAACTGTGTCGCCCAGTTCCAAAATTTACCGAGTCCACTTGCTTCATCATTGTTTTTTTCTTTTTTATCTTCTAAACTTACCATCTTGGGAACTTTTGGTTCCTCCTCTAAATCTAAAGATGGTGCTACAGGAATTTCCTGTTGAGTTGTTGTTGTTGTATTGAAATGTACTTTTGTACTTTCCAATGGTTGTTCATTTGTATGTCGTACTCTTTTGTTTACATCAATTTCATAAGGTGAATATGGGTGTGCAGCGTGCATAATGAGCCCGATAACACTTGAATATTCTGGACCTTTGAGTGAATCAAACAGACCATCCATCTCTATAGGTTTTGCAAGTCGAACAGGAAGGGAACCAAAAGTAGCAACAGCTAAATCACGAATCCCTTCCATTTTTGAAAAACCACCTGTAATAACAATACCAGCACCAATTTGTTCTTTGAGTCCACTTTTTTCAATAAACTGAGCAAGAATCATGAGTGTTTCTTCAACTCTTGCAAAAATAACATTGTGAACAACTTCAAGAGAAACTTCATGTGTTGTATTTTCATCACCTATAACAGGCAGTTCAATGAGATCATTACTTGGTGTGAGTAAAGAACCATATTCTAGTTTGACTTTTTCAGCAATATGTAAAGGGGTATGTAATGCCATAGAAAGGTCACTGGTGATGTGGTTAGAACCCACTCCTAAAAATTCATTGTAACGAATAGAGTTTCCAGAATGGATGGCAATGTTTGATGTGTTGCCACCCATATCTATAACAGCTGCACCTAACTCTCTTTCATCATCATTAAGTGTTGCAATGGCTGAAGCATAAGAGTTAAGGACAACATTGTCAACTTCTACACCTGCACCACGAACGGCCTTTTTGAGGTTATGGAGGTTTGATTTTTGTGTTGTGATAATATGTGTCTCCACTTCAAGTCGAGAAGCATTCATTCCAAGAGGATCTTCGATATAGTCCTGATCATCTACTCTAAAGTTAAAAGGGAGTGCGTGAAGCACTTCATATTCATTTGGAATATCTGCATTGTAAAGGGATGTACGCATAACACGCTCTATCTCATTAAATGAGATCTCTTTTGTTTGGATATTAACGATACCATTTGAGTTTAAGCTTTTTGTATAGGCTCCAGAGATAGATACAATAGCACTTTTTACATCACTTCCAGCAACTCTTTTAGCATCTTCGACAGCTGTTTTGATGCTTCTTGAAGCGAGTTCAATGTTTGTTATACTTCCCTTTTTGAGACCTTGAGCTTTTGTAATACCGGCACCTGTAATAGAGATGGTGTTGTCATTTGCAATTTCAGCAATAACAGCACAAATTTTTGTTGAGCCAATGTCAATGGCTAAAACAGTTCTGCTCAATTTAGAGTCCTTTCATAAATATCTCTGTTTGGTATTTGTTTTGAAGTGTTTTTAGTAAACCTTCATTAAACAAACTACCTTTTACATTTGTAATAGCGTTATTTTTGTCGTTTGTTTTATTAAGCAGTTTCTGTTCCATAATGCTATATAAAACAATTTTTCCATCTTTTAATGGTATAAAATTTGTTTTTTTATCGCTCATAAAGAGGTTTTGTAGGAACTCAGAAGCTTCTTGTGGTGTTAAAAGTGTTATTTTTTGTGCATCAGCAAGTGTTATAAAGTCTGTTTGTGTTCCTTGAAAATTTTTAAGAGAAGTTTTTGCTAACTCAAGAAGTTTTTGTTTTTTAAGTTGTTCTACATACAGAGGTGTAACTTCTGCTTTTGCTTCTTCAAAAGATTTTGTTTGTGCTGGTGTTAAAGAAACAAGTTCAAAAATATAGTAAACACCATCAACAGCTACAGGTTTTGAAAAAGGTTTTGCTTTTGAAAGAGAACTAATCTTTTTGTACGCTTCTTCACCAAATTGGTTGTGAGATGCAGAAAGTGTTGCTTGTGAAACAGTTGTATTTGCATCAAGTTTTCCTTTTTTAAATGCAATGTAGCTTCTAAGTGCTTTGTCTTTTGTCGCTTTTGCATCAAGTTCAGCTATAACAGATTGTTTTGCTTCTTCAAAAGGGAGAATCTTTCCATCTTTTGCTTTGAAATGTGTTTTATTGTCATTGTAGTATTGTGTAAGTTTTGTTTCATCATAATCTTTATGGATAACTGTTTGTTTGATGTAGCGAATACTATATAATACTTCTGTTTTGAATTGTTCTTTGATATTTTCCCAAAATTTTTGAAGCTCTTTATCATCTACTGTTACTTTTATATCATCTGGTGTTAAAACTTTATAATTAAGTTTATCAGCGATACTAATAAGTGTATTGATAATATTTTTTTCATTTTGAGAAGCTTTGACAGGAAGAAGTGTAAAAACTTTTTGTATAAGAAGCTCTTTTCTAAGTGCTGTTTCATACTCTTTAATACTCATTCTATTTTGAGAAAGTACTTGTTTGTAGATGTTTTTGTCAAAATGTCCATCTTTGTAAAATGCTTTTTGTGATTCTATCGCTTTGAAAAGTTCTTCATCACTAACAATTAAATCATAAGATTGTGCAAGATTTAAAATAAGTGCTTTTTGTAAAAGTTGTTGCAGCGCTTGTTTTTGTAATCCAAACTGTTTTGCTTTTTCTGTGTCAAAATTGCCCTGAAACATTTGATTGTATCGAGCATAAAGATTTGAGTACTCTTTTTGAAGTTCTCCTACAGAAATTTCAATATCTCCTACTTTGGCAACAGCACCTGCTTTGTCTCCGTATTTATATTGTCCCCATCCAACAAAACCAGCGCCAATAAACGCGATTGTTGAAATCCAAATAGTAATAATAAGCCATTTTTTATGTCTTTGCATCCATGTAATCATAATATAACAAAACCTTCTGTGTGTAAGTTATGCAATTTTATGGAAATTCCCCTTTAAACTTGATAAAGAAAGGTTGCATTGCTATAATTTTGTTATGAATAATACAGAATTGAAAAATAGAGACTTAAATGTCTTATGGCATCCGTGTACACAAATGAAAGATCATGAAACTTTAGAGATGATTCCCATTAAAAAAGGGGAAGGAGTTTATTTAGAAGATTTTGATGGCAATCGCTATATTGATGCTATTAGCTCTTGGTGGGTGAATCTTTTTGGACATACTAACAGTTATATTAGTGAAAAAGTAAAAGAGCAATTAGATAGTTTAGAACATGTTATTTTAGCTGGTTTTACTCATGAGCAGGTTGTAAAGCTATCTGAAAGACTTGTAAAGCTCACACCATCACAACTTCAAAAATGTTTTTATGCAGATAATGGATCTTCTGCTGTTGAAGTAGCATTAAAGATGAGTTATCATGCTCACTTAAATGATGGCAAAGAAAAAAGTTTGTTTGTTTCTTTGACGAACTCTTATCATGGAGAGACAATAGGTGCTTTAAGTGTTGGGGATGTAGAACTCTACAAAGAAACTTACAAACCCTTACTTATTCATTGTGTACAAACAGCAGTTCCTAAAGATATGACTCCTGAAGCAGCACTAGAAGCAGCTGAAATGTTTGAAGATTTGTGTAAGGTGAGGGGTGATGAGATAAGTGCTCTTATCTTAGAACCTTTGATTCAGGGTGCTGGGTATATGCATATGTATCATAGTAATTTTCTCTTACATGTAAGAGAGATTTGTACTCGTTATAATATTCATCTTATTGCTGATGAGGTGATGGTCGGTTTTGGAAGAACGGGTAAACTCTTTGCCTGTGAGCATGCTGCAATATCTCCAGATTTTTTAGTGCTTTCCAAAGGACTTACTGGAGGCTATTTACCTTTGTCTGTTGTTTTGACAACTAATGAAATCTATGCAAAGTTTTATTGTGATTATAATGAAAATAAAGCATTTCTTCATTCCCATTCTTACACAGGGAATGCTCTTGCTTGTGCAGCTGCCAATGCAACTTTAGATCTGTTTGAAGATGGGAATGTTATTGAAGAAAATGCTATATTAGCTGAGTATATGCACAAACATTTAAAGCGATTTGAACATCTACATAATGTGAAAGAAGTACGACAAATAGGGATGGTATGTGCTATTGAACTTCAAGGGTATGCACCTGAGAAAAGGATAGGACTTGAGGTTTACAAGTATGCTCTTGCACATGGTGTTTTATTGCGTCCTCTTGGGCATATTATTTATTTTATGCCACCTTATATCATAACACTAGAAGAGATTGATATAATGATGGATGTAGCATATGATGCTATAAAACTACTTCCTTGAGATTTATAAAAAAGGGGAATTCTCTTTTCTGGACATAAGTAAACTACAGCTTTTTTCCAAAATAGCAAGTTGTTGTGCCATCTCATGGAGATCTCTGCTGTAGGCATATACACCATAACCTCGAATAACTATGAGATTTGTTTGGTGTGTTTGAAAATAGTGTGGTATCTCTGTTTCTGCTCTATCATACCAGTTATCAAACTCTTTTGGATCATAAATGGCAAGAGAACCAAGTCTTTTGTAACCAAAATAGTCTCGTGGTGTGATGAGGTTGTGTTCAAGTGTATATGCTATAGTTGCTGGTGGTGTTGTAAAAGAGATAAATTTTGCTTCAGAGATATGAGCATAAATATTATGATGAATACTTGCATCAATACTGGCTTGTTTCCATCTATAGTCTTTTTTAAAATAGAGTTCAATAAGTGTTTTATCATTCAAAGCATCAAAAATAGCATCTTGTGTATTTATAATAAAACGGCTTGATTCTGTTTTTGCTGAAAGAGAACCATGATAGATGCCAAAAAAATCTTTTCGAAACATAGACAAAGCAAGAGAAGAGAGCTTCTCTTTAATGTATGCTTTGTTCATCTTATTTAAACCAACTTTTTACTCTGTCGATGACAGAATCAGCAATGCTTTCATGTGGTTTTGATTCAATTCCAAAAGAATCTTGTAGTTTTTCAAGAAGTTCTTTCTGCTCATCATTGAGTTTTTTAGGGTATTGAATGTTGACAATCGCAATGAGATCTCCCTTTCCGTGTCCATGAACATCTTCTATACCTTCTCCTCTAAAAACAAATCGTTGCTTATCTTTTGTTCCAATGTCAAGATGAAGTTCAAGTTCCCCTGTAAGCGATGGTATAGTGAGCGTATCCCCTTTCACTGCCTGTGTGAAGAAGACAGGAATCTCTATGTATATATCGTTGTCATGACGAATGAAATGTTCATCTTCAGCAACATCAAAAGTGATATATAAATCACCACGAGAGCCTTTTTTACCTATATTTCCTTTTCCTGAAACACGGAGTCTATTTCCAGTGTCTATCCCTTTTGGAATGGTAATTGTGATACTCTCTTGAACTTCCTCATAACCTGCACCATGACATTTTTTACATTTTTCAGAAACAGAAGAACCTGTTCCGTGACATACTGGACATGTTTGAGAAAAAGTCATAAAGCCTTGTTTCATATAAACTTGTCCCTGTCCTTGACATTGTGGACAGGTAGAGAGTTTACCACCTTTAGCACCTGTTCCATTACAATCAGAACATGCTTTTTTGTAAGAGTATTGTATCTCTTTTTCACATCCAAAAACAGCTTCATGGAAGCTAATTCTCATATCTATGTTCATATCAAGTGGATATTTATCCATATCTGCAGGGTTTTGACGGCGACGGGAACCACCAGCAAATCCACTAAACATCTCTTCAAACATAGAACTTAAATCATCAAAACCGGCAGAGGAGTGACCTCCACCCATACCTTGTAGTCCCTCTTTACCATAACGGTCATAAATACTTCTTTGTTGATCATCACTTAAACACTGGTAGGCTTCATTGCAAAGCTTAAACATATGTTCAGCTTCTTCATCACCTGGATTTTTGTCTGGATGGTATTTTTTTGCCATCTTTCTATAAGCTTTTTTGATTGTTGCCTTATCTGCATCTCTTGAAACTTCTAAAATCTCATAATAGCTTAATTCTTCCACTGTTGTACCGTCCTATACTCTTTTAAATTTTTTTGCAATTATACCATTTTCTCTTCAGTTTGTAACTGGAGTTTTTTAAAAACTTAAGAGAGAAAATTTTTTAGAAAATTTTTAAAGTCATTGTCGTTTAAAGGTTTTGTAAAGTAATATCCTTGCATAAGGTGGCAGTTATTTTCGATGAGATATTCTTTATCTTGTAATGCTTCAACTCCCTCAGCAATCACTTCCAAGTTAAGAGCTCTTCCAAGGGCAATAATTGCTTTGATAATCTCTTTATTATCAGTTTGCATATTTGAAATAAATGATTTATCTATTTTTATTTGAGAAATAGGAAACTGTGTTAAATAGGTAAAAGAGGATTCTCCTGTACCGAAGTCATCCATCACTAAACGGACACCAAGCGCTTTTACCTGATTGAGTTTTTGAATGTTTTCTTTTGCTTTTTTAATAACTTGTCTTTCTAAAATTTCAAGTTTTAGCCATTGAGGTTTAAAATTATGTGCTTTCATAATACTTTTTAATCGTTGAAGAAAGTGAGGAGATTCTAATTGTTTGACTGTTAGATTCAGTGATAAAATACCTGGGTTAAATCCCTCTTGATAGAGTTGTGAAAATTTTTGCATTGTAGTGTGCATCATCCATTCATCAAGTTCTATGATAAGATCACTTTCTTGTGCAACATAGATGAAGTCATCTGGTGAGATCATCCCTTTGTGTGGATGATTCCATCGTATGAATGCTTCAGCTCCTATAATTTTATTCTCTTTTGCATCTATGAAAGGTTGATAGTATGCTTCAAATTCATTGTTCAGAAGTGCTTTTCGTAGATCATTATCAAGTTGCATTCTTCGTTCTATCACCTGTGTCATCTCAGAAGAATAAAACCACCATCTGTTTCTCCCCTCTGATTTTGCTTTGTACATTGCTGTATCTGCATATTTGATAAGATTATGGATATTGCTTGCATCATCAGGGAAAATACTGATACCTATACTGCATGAGATATGAAGGAGATGATGTTGAATTGTATACTCCTGAAGGATTCTTTTTAAAAGAATATTTGCTTTTTTTGAAACCTGTTGAATCGTAGAGATGTTTTCCATGATGATGATAAATTCATCTCCACCAATTCTAGCAACCGTGTCCTCTTTTCGTACCTCTTTTTGGAGTCGTTTGGCAACTTCTTGAAGAAGAAGATCTCCCACATCATGTCCCAATGTATCGTTAACATCTTTAAACATATCTAAATCTATAAAGAAAAGAGCAATTTTTGTATTGGCTCTTTTTGCTTTGTTGATTGCCTGTTTGAGTCTATCATAGAAAAGATTTCTATTTGCCAAACCTGTGAGTTTATCGTGGTTTGCTTGAAGATATAACTCTTTTTGTTGTAAAAGAAGTTTCTCTTCCATCTCTTTTTTATGTTGAATATCTCTCCATGTTGCATAGATATAAGAGTTATTGTCTAATTGAATGGGTGAGAGTCTTACCTCAAACCAACAGGGTGTACCATCTGCTTTGAGATGTACCCATTCAAATTGATGAATACCATTTTTCATAGCAATCTGCATCATTTTTTTTGACTTTTCTAAAGATGCTTCCCCGTCAGGTTGATATTTTGGTGAAATATCTGAAGGTCTTAGATGTAAAAGTTCTGATTTTGAATGATACCCCAAACTTTTGTAAGCCATCTCATTACATCGTATGAAATAGCCATCTTTAAGTATTAAAATACCATCTGCTGATTTCTCAAAGAGATTTTCAAAAAGGTTTTTTTGACTTAAAAGCTCTTTTTTTTGTGTATCGAATTCATAGCTAAGTATATTAATAAAATGAGCAAGAGCATTAATCGAAATCGCTTGATGTGAGAATTGTTTTTCAATAGGATGGAGCATCACTTTTTTATTTTTTTTATGTTCACTAAGTGTTAAAATAGTCATAGTTTGATTGAGGAATTCTTTGTTCTTTTCACTGTAAAATTCACCGTGAGTAAAAAAACCTGCTGTGGGAGCTATATTTTTTAAAGGTTGAATTTCATTTTCTATATCTTGATTTAGGTAGTGTCTTCTTGCTAAACATGAATAGATAAATATTACTTCGGTAGGGTGTTGTAAAATATGTTTTGCAATATTGATAGAATTTTTATGAATACTTTTAATATCTCCATAGCCAAATTGTACTTTGTCATTTATGGCAAAATCACCTGCAAAGCTAAGACTGCCATCTTCATGTTTTTGAGTTACTGCTCTTGAGATAAGAAAATTATCTCTTTTTATAATGAGTGGAAATTCTGTTCCTGATCTTGGTAGATTTTTTGCTATATCGTCACCAAGATAGTGAACATAGGTATCATAAGCAGAGCGTCCATCTATGGTATAGACTCGATTGTCTATCACATTTTCAATAGTAAGTTCGAGACCAATTGGAGACCAATTATAGCTATAATCATTATAGGCAAGAAGATTTTCCCCCTCAAGTGCAACAGCAACAGCTCCATCTTCTATAATTTTTTCATGGGTAAAAACATATGTTTGTGTTGAGGTTTTGTTGTGTGCTGCTATACCACCAGCAATAAGAATATCTTTGTTTATGTATTGAATACCATGAAGATACTCCTCTCCTGAAGTATTATAGCATGTTGCAAAAGTGATGAGTGCTTTGGTATTTTCATGTATGAGTTGTTTGGCAATTTTCTTTCCACTTAAAAAACCTCTGTCTTTATGATGAACATAGAAAGTATGGAGTGTTGTTTTTTCAAAAAGGGTAAAGCTGATGACTGTTGTATCTGTTGTGACTTGAGCATCTTTAATCTCTCCATCTGTTGTTGCTCCAATGATATGTGCTGAAGGTAAAGTGCTTGTAAGTATCTCTAAAATGTTTTGAATAAAAAAGAAATCACTTTGAGATGTAAAAATTTGAATAAGCAAAGAGGAGGTGTCTTGTATTTTATTTTTATCTATAAAGTTTAATAGGTTTTCTTTATTTTTATAGTACACATTAAGAGTTTTCATATTCAATGCTACAAATTATTTACTTAATTCTCACTTTATTCTCACTTTATTTTTTCTTTCTTTTAAAAATTGGATATACTTAGCGAATGAAAAAAAGTGAATTGTGCTTATTAATCATTTTTGTTTTTATTGCTGTTGGATGTACTCATAAGATTCCAGAGTATCATGAGAATGCTCAAGAAAATTACAAAGAAGTTTTAGAGATTTTTAAAAAAAATTGTACTACAAAAAAAGCTCAGATACTTTATGGTGATTTATGTCATAATTTACATGATATTAAAAATCCTAAAAGCTTTTTTCAAAAAAATTTTTCTCTCTTACATGTAAAAGGGGATACAAAAGGATTGTTAACGGGCTATTATGAACCTTTGGTGCATGCTTCTTTAGAAAAGACAAAACGCTATCGTTATCCTTTGTATGCAAAACCAAAAGATTTATTGCATATAAATCTCTCTTCTGTATATCCTGAATTGAAGCATTATCCTTTACGAGGGCGTTTGGTAAATGGGGCTGTTGTTCCTTACTTTACAAGAGAAACTATAGATAAAAATGGTGTTGATGCTGAGATTCTTTGTTATTGTGACTCAAAAATAGATAGATTCTTTTTAGAAGTACAAGGTTCAGGAAGAGTACAACTTGATACTAATGAAACTTTTTTTATAGGTTACAGTGATAAAAATGGTTACAAATATAGATCTATTGGAAAATACTTGATAGAGCAAGGGGAGATTCAAGCAGAAGATATCTCGTTACAAACGATTTATAAATGGTTGCAAACACATCCCGATAAAAGAGATAAGGTTCTTTACCAAAACAAGTCTTTTATATTTTTTAAGAAGAAAAAACATAAAGCAACAGGAGCGTTGGGAGTGGAGTTAGTGCCATATCGTAGTGTGGCAGTAGATACAAAATATATTCCACTTGGAAGTATGCTTTGGATGAAAACAGCATATAAGGGTCAAAAAATTGAAAAAATAGTTTTTGCGCAAGATAGGGGAGGTGCTATTAAAGGTGCCAAAAGAGCTGACCTTTTTTTAGGTGCTTCCAAAGATGCAAGAGAGATGGCAGGAGCATTAAAGGCTCCTTTAGAATTATGGATAATGGTTCCAAAAAAACAAAAGAGGGTGGATGAATAATTCCTTAGAAAAATTTAACAGACTTGTAGATGCTTTACAAGAATTACCAACAATAGGGAAAAAGTCAGCAACGCGTTTGGCATATTATATGATTATGAATGATACTTATGCTGGTGTTAAAATAGCACATGCTATTGAAGATGCCATAGGAAGTTTGAAAAAATGTTCTTTGTGTGGAGGAATGAGTGAAGATGAATTGTGTCATATATGTTCGGATGAGACACGAGATGCTTCCCTTTTATGTATAGTGGAAAATGCAAAAGATATTTTACTTTTAGAAGAAAATGGTCTTTTTGATGGACGCTATTTTGTATTAGAAACATTAGAAGAGTTAAGTGTCTCTCATCTTGAAGATATTGTAAAAAATGGTGTAGAAGAGATCTTATTTGCTTTAACTCCCTCTATAGCTAATGATGCAGTGATTTTATATATAGAGGATAAATTAAGTGGATATAGTGTAAACTTCTCAAAAATAGCTCAGGGTGTACCAACAGGGGTGAGTCTTGAAAATATAGACTTACTCTCGCTTACTCGAGCTTTAGAAGATAGGGTGCGTGTGTAGATGAAATATATAGTAATAATGTTAGGATTTTCACTTTTACTTTTTGGTGATAATTTAGGTGATGCAAGTAAGATAGATATAGCAAAAGTAAAGAATTACAAAGCTCAAAATAGTATGCAAAAGTGGCTTGATGGTGATTTTGGTTTACATACTTATAAAGTAAATTATCTTTTACCTTTTGGTGTCGCGAGTAAAAATTACAGATCTCGCATTCCCACGGTAGAATATGGAAAGTATGAAGCTGAGCTTCAGGTGAGTTTAAAGCTTGAGATTATGGCAAATAAATTTGGTTTGGGTGAAAAATATTATCTGGCATATACTCATCAGGCATTCTGGCAAGTATATACATATTCATCCCCTTTTCGAGAAAGCTTATATAATCCAGAAGGATTTGTTATTTTTCCAGTGCAAGACACAAGTTCTATTTTTCATCTTCGTTCTGTAAAACTTGCACTTGCACATCGTTCAAATGGACAGCCAAACACAGAAAATGTGTATTTTGAAAACAATCAATCGTTAGGAAATCTTTCAAAAAGTATTAATTATGTATATGCAACTTTTCGTATGCAGCATCAGGCTTTGGTAACAGATCTAAAGATATGGGCACCACTTCCTCCTGTCAATGATAATTTAAGTGATAATCTTGATTTAATGGATTATGTGGGATATAGTTCTGTTACTTTTACTTATTTTTCTGGAGAAAATATGTTTACTTTAATGGGAAGAGGAAATATTGCTACGGGAAAAGGTGCTTTAGAGATGACATATTCCCATCCTCATCCTCTCAATGATAGTACCTATTGGTATGCAAAGTTTTTTACAGGGTATTGTGAATCTCTTATTGATTACAATAGATATATCACAAAATTTTCTATAGGATTTAGTTTTTCTCGTTAGGGGAGATTAGAGTGCAAAACTTTTTTGCATCTCTTTTTGAATATCTTTTTTTGAAAGCTGCTTACATGTAAAGAGCTCATTTGCAAGAACGCCTTGCCCTAAAAGCATATCTGCCCCATCTTTGGATGGAAGATTATGTAAAGCAGCTTCTTGTAAAAAAGGTGTTGTTTTTCCATAAATCGCATCTGCTACATACTTTGTATGTGTGAGTATATTTGTAATGATAGCATGTGGTGCTGGAAGATTTTCGTCATTTAAACCAGCACTTGTTGTATTGACAACAAGGTCATAGTTTTCTACTTGAAAAGTATCCCAAGAAAAAGTATGACATCCTATCTCTTGAAAAAAAGTGAGTCGTCCAACACTTCTGTTAAGAACACTTACTTCCATCCCTTCAAGGAGAAATTTTTTTGCTAAGGCTTTGGCAGTTCCACCAGCACCTACAATAAGTACTTTTTGTATCTTTTTAAAAGATTCTATAGCAAATAAAAAACCATCGGCATCAGTGTTGTATCCTATAAGTTTACCATCTTCATTGATGATGGTATTGACAACACCAACCTCTTTAGCAAATCCTCGAATCTCATCACATGCTTGAAATGCAGCCTCTTTGTGAGGTACTGTTATGTTGGCACCTGAGAGACCGAGTTGTAAAAAAGTTTTTTTAAGTTGCGAACCATCTTTTAGATGAATACGAGTGTAACATGCGTTATAGTGAAGGTGTTTAAAGACACTGTTATGCATCAATGGACTACGAGAGTGTGCAACAGGGTCTCCAAAAATAGCGAAAAGTTGCATTATTTTTTATCCAAATCTTCTAAAGAATGGATGAGAGCACCGAGTTTGTTGTTTACCTCTAAATACTCTAATTCATTAATACTATCAGCAACAACACCAGCACCAGCTTGAAGAACAACTTTATCAGGCTGTACCATTGCTGTTCGTATGGTGATGGCACTGTCCATATTTCCATCAAAACCAAAGTAGCCTATACTTCCACTGTAAAAACCTCGTTTAAGTCCTTCATATTCAGCGATCAACTCCATAGCGCGAATCTTTGGTGCTCCAGTCATTGTTCCTGCTGTAAAAGTTGCCATAAAAAGATCAAACATATCTTTATCATCAGAGATTTTTGCAACCACATCTGAGACAATGTGCATCACATGGGAAAAACGCTCAATATGCATCATATCTTCCACTTTTACAGAGCCTATTTGTGCAACACGACCAACATCATTACGCCCTAAATCTATAAGCATAAGGTGTTCAGCAAGCTCTTTAGGGTCATTGAGGAGTTCCTCTTCAAGCTCTTTATCTCTCTCTTTTGTTTTTCCTCGTTTACGAGTTCCTGCGATAGGGCGAAGGAGGATCTCTCCATTATCAAGGCGTACCATCACTTCAGGTGAACTTCCAACAATAGAAAAATCTTCATATTCCATTAAAAACATATATGGAGAAGGGTTTTTTGCTCGTAAAATTCTGTAAAAACTAAAAGGATCCACTTTGATATGACGAGTAAAACGGTTTGTCATCAAAATTTGAAAAACATCACCACTTTTAATCATCTCTTTTGATTTGTCAATCATCTCAAAAAATTTCTCTTTTGAGTGTGCGAAACTTCCTTTGTCTTCACCTATGTTATAAACTCTATGTTGGTAAGTGTAACTCCCTTTAAGTTTGTTTTCTATCGCTTCAAATTGTTCGGAAAATTCTGACACAGTAGAAATAAGAGAAATTTGGTGATTTTTATGGGAATAGACAACAACAAGCTTTGGTAAAATAAGGTCTAAATCGGGTGTATGAAGTTCATCTTTAAGAGTAGACATACTCTCTTTAAGTTTTGGTTCAAATACTTGTACCATATCATACCCAATATACCCTATAAATCCATCAACATACCCAACATTAAGCTCTTTACACGCTTTTTTGTATGGATGAGTTTGAATGGTTTTATAGTATTCTTTTAAAAAAACGAAAGGGTTTTGTTGCTTTACATGTAACTTACCATCTGCATCTGTATAGAGTGTTTTGTTCTCTTTATACTGAAGTCTTTCTCTTGCTCCTATACAGATAAAACTGTAGTTTCCTTCTGTATTACCAGCACTTTCAAAAAGATAACTCACATCCTCTTGAAACATCTCTTTTATGATTGCATAAACAGCAATAGGAGCAAATTGGTCAAGTGTAAATTGTTTTGAATATATCACTGCATCACCCTGTTTTTATAAGATTATAGTTTAATAACGAAAGCACCTTTGATAACTTTCGCCTGTAAGATTCTTTTAGCTTTGTTTGCCTCTTTTTTTGTTGTGAAAGGACCAACAAGCACTTTGTTCAGATTATTAACTTTATGGTACTTATAATCAAAACCAAGAGATGTTATTTTATGTAAAAAATGTTTGTTTGGTTTGTATTTGGAAAAAGAACCAACTTGAATATAGTAGTGCCCTTGTTTCAGTGTTTTTGTAACTCTCTTTGTTGTGTTATGGGAAACTTTTTGTGCACTTGAAGTCGTTTTTTTCTTGATTTTTTGTTTGACAACAGGCTCTTCAACAATCACTACTTCCTCTTTTACTTTACCTTGAGCACTCTCTTTTTTGAGTTTTTTTGCTATAGAATCAAGATCATCCTCTGTTGTTACAGGGGTATCATCTTGGACAACTTCTACCTCCTCAAAAAGGGGCTCATCTTCTGTTGTAGTATTTTTAAGTGTACTCTTTTGAGGTTCAGGGGGTAAAACAGCTTGTGGTAAATTCTGGGTACCATTGGAATTGAGTGTATTCATCAACATCACAACAATAATGAGGACAACACCAAGCGTTGCGACAGCTAAAATAATCTTTTTATTGGAGCTTGTAGAAGATTTTTTATCAAGTACAATATCACTTAATTCGTTTTTATCATTGAGTTCATTCATAACAGTACCTTAGTAGATTTTTATTCTTTTTATCATATCGAAAGTAAACTTACGAAACAAGTTTACTACATATGTTTAGACCACGAAGCGCCTCTTTCTTTTGCATAAACTTCATAGGGGAGGACGAGTATATTATATTCGTCAGGCATATCATTATTTGGAAACATTCTCCATTGTTTTGGTTGCTTTGCAGCAAGTTTCATACTTAACATTTTTCCAAGTTGTATAGCTTCTTGTAGTGTTGTATGCCCTTTGTGTATATACACATGGAGGTGACCTTCTGTTTTTGTTTTATAAGCAGTGAAGTTTATAAAACCCTCTTCTCGAAGAAGAAGTTGTGTTCGGTGGTAAAACCTCTCGGGATCACGACCATTGTAGTCGATAACAATATTTTCAACTTTATTGTATTTATTGACAAGGGAGTGCGCAACTGTTATCTCCCCTTTGAGATGTTTGTTTATAACAGATTGATTGAGTGTCTCATTGACTTTTTCAAACTTATTATAAAAAGTGCGCCCCTTAAAAGAGATTTTATTCACTACAGAGTCTTTTTTGACCCAGTAGTGATCATTTACAATTTTGATAAGTTTAAGATCCATCGCTGTCATAGGATTGCCTGCTTTCTAGTATGTTGCTTGGTTGTAAATTACAAAGTTATGTGCTAATTCTTTGAGCTCTTCTTTGATTTTTGCTTGAAGTTCTGTATTGTTAATGTCATCTAAAACATCAGCCATTTTATTAGCAATAATTTCAAACTCCTTCTCTTTCATACCACGACTTGTAAGAGCAGGGGAACCTACCCGAATACCTGAAGTAACAAATGGACTTCTTGTTTCACCTGGTACAGTATTTTTGTTCACAGTTATACCAGCATTTCCAAGAGCAGCATCAGCATCTTTTCCACTAAAGTCTTTGTTTAAAAAAGAAACAAGAACAAGGTGATTATCTGTACCATTACTGACAACATCATAACCTCTTTTGATAAGAACATCAGCTAAAACAGAAGCATTTTTCTTCACTTGTTGTGCATACTCTTTCCACGCTGGGCTTAGGTTGTGTTTAAAACCAACAGCTTTTGCAGCGATAACATGAACAAGTGGACCACCTTGAAGTGCAGGGAAAATTGCAGAGTTGATTTTCTTAGCAATATCTTCATCATTTGTCATAATCATACCACCACGAGGGCCAGCAAGTGTTTTGTGTGTTGTTGTTGTTACAACATGTGCATGAGGGAATGGACTAGGGTGTTCACCAGCAGCTACTAAACCAGCGATATGTGCGATATCAGCAAAAAGGATTGCTCCCACTTCATCAGCAATTTCACGGAACTTTGCAAAGTCGATTTCACGAGCATAAGCAGAAGCACCACAAACAATGATTTTTGGTTGCACAATTTTAGCAATATCTAAAACTCTCTCATAATTGATGCGACCATCAAGCTCAACACCATAAGTAAAACTTGAGTAGTTTTTACCAGAAAAAGATGGTTTTGAACCGTGTGTTAAGTGACCACCGTGGCTTAAATCCATACCTAAAAGTTTATCACCAGCTTTTAAAAGTGCTGCATAAACTGCCCCATTTGCTTGGCTTCCTGAATGAGGTTGCACATTTGCATATTTACAACCAAAAAGTTTACAAGCTCTGTCGATTGCTAGTTGCTCTACACCATCGGCATATTCACAACCACCATAATAGCGTTTTGCAGGATAACCTTCTGCATATTTATTTGTAAAAACACTTCCCATAGCTTCCATTACTGCCGGTAATGTGAAGTTTTCAGATGCAATCATCTCTAAATGGTCTGTTTGTCTTTCTAGTTCCTGTTCACATAAGTTATAAACTTCTTCATCAAACTCTTTTAAAAAACTCATGGTATGCGATTCCTTGTAAAATAATATTGGGCTGATTATACAAAAAATATGATAATAGAGTTCTGAAGAGTCTCTTTATTGTTCCATTAAGATACTATTTACAGCTGTAATATCTTGTGGTTTTGCAAAATAGTAGCCTTGAAAATAGTGGCATCCAAGTTCTTTGAGTTTTTCGTAGTGTTCTTTTTCCTCTACACCTTCAGCAATAACATCCATATTTAAAAGTGAAGCGAGATAAAGAATAGATTTAATAATTTGGATATCTTTTTTATTATGAAACATATTCAAGACAAAAGATTGGTCAATTTTAATTTGATCAAGAGGGAAGTTTTTAATGTATTGTAAAGAGGAAAAACCTGTTCCAAAATCATCTAAAGAGAGTTGGAAACCAAGCTTTTTAAGTTCTATCATTTTATGCGCTACTTTTTCAGGATTCTCAATAAAAAGAGATTCTAAAAGTTCAAGTTTGAGTTGTGAAGGGTGTACTTCGTATTTTGAAATTGCTGTATGAAGCTGTGTTATAAAATTATGTTGATGAAACTGCTTAACACTAATGTTAATAGAGATTTTAAGATTTTTTGTTTGGTTTGTTTGGTTCCAAATGTGAAGTTGTTTACATGCACTCTCTATGACCCAATTACCAATCTCAATAATAAGATCTGTTTTCTCAGCAATAGGGATAAATTTTCCAGGAAGTAAAAGTCCATATTTTGGGTGATTCCATCGTATGAGGGCTTCGGCTCCAAAGATTTTTTTCTCTTTGTTGTATTGAAATTGATAATAGAGTTCGAGTTGTTCCTCTTTGAGTGCGATGAGTAAATCTTCATAAACATTAAAAACAGTTTTGATTTTGAGTTCATTGGTTTTATCAAAATAAACAATTTTTTGATTGTTTTCTCTTGCAATTTCAAGAGCTATATTTGTATGTTTTATAATTTGGAGAGGATCTTTCTCTTTGTTAAAAAGATCAATCCCTATAGAAAGTTCAGGTTTAATAATTTTATTATGAATTGTAATAGGTTGCGAGAGTAAAGCTAAAATAGTATCTGCGATTGTTTGTGCTTTAAGAAGTGCTTTATGCTTTTTGATATGAATATTTTGATAAAAAAGAATAAAATCTCCAATGGAAGGGTTTGCCTGTAGGGTTGCATCTTTAAACTCTTTTTTTATAGTTTTTGCAAGCTCTTGAAGGAGTAAATCTCCATGTTTGTAACTATAGACATGATTGATATTACGAAGGTTTGTAATTTTGATATAAAACATAAGGTTCCATTGTTTTCCTCTATCGTGTAGTAGAAAATCCAAACTTTCAATGAAACCATTTTTGTTCAGTAAACCTGTTAAGGAATCATACTGCATAATAATAGCAAGTTGCTGTTGTGCTTTGTCTCTTTGTTTGATAAAATCAAACATTTTTGAGAACATGATATTAATCTCTTCATAGAGTTTTCCAATCTCATCATCATAAGCGCCTTCTATATAATACTTTTTATTATCATGAAAATCTATTTTTTCTAAAAAATCAACCATATGGACAATAGGCTTGGAAAAATGTTTTGCATAGACTTTTGCCAAAACAAGTGATAAAAAGAGGAAAAAGAGGAGAAAAAAGATTAAAATAGGAAGATTTTCTTCTAAAGTTTCCTGAAGAGATTTTACCTGAAACTCAAAGATGAGTTTTCCATAAAGAGTACTAGCATAGGTTAAATCTGTTGAGGTTGTAAATGCTTTCTCTTGAGCTAAAGTTTTTTTAGGATTGTATTGAAAGACTTTTTTTTGATGAGTATTATAAAGCACTACTTGATGAAGTAAAGGGAAGGAGTGGAGCTTTGTTGTGATGTCACTTGCTGTATGTAAGTCATCAAGGAGCATCAGACGAACAAAATCTTGGGAAAGCACCTGAGTAATATCTTGTGCCAATTCTTTGTTTTTTGTTTTTTGATCATAAAGATACCATCCAACAAAAAGAAAGTATCCACTAACACTCACAGTAAATATAAGGAAAAAAATAGCTTTTAAAAACTTTTTTTCAATAGAACCCTTATAAACTGCTGTCTTCATCTATTGAATCTTATTCACTTTTGTCTCTACAGGAAGTCGTGAATCATTTCCCCATTCAAGCCAAGAACCATCATAAACAGAGACTTTATAGCCTAACTTTTTAAGGACTAAAAAATTCATGGCAGCATCAGCACCATCTTCACAGTATAAGATGACAGGTTTGTCTTTTGGTAAAGTAGAGTAAACTTTTTTAAGTTCTTTTAAACTTTTAATAGTACTTTGAGTTCCATTGACATCATAGGTGAGATTTCCTGGAAAGTTAAGAGCTTGTGGGATGTGACCATGTCTTTTTGCATGGGAATTTTTACCAATATAAAATGGGAAAGGTCTGCCATCTATAATGTATGCTTTTCCTATAGATGTAAGAACATCAAGTTTTGTATCTATGATAGTGTTGTCTATTTTTGGTGCAAAGTCTGTGTATTGTGGATGATAAACTTTTGTTGTTACAGGAAGATACCCTTTTGGCCAGCTTTGAAAACTTTGTTGAAGAATCCCAATATTGTCAGCACCTAATACCTTGCTAATCCAGTAAAATCGAGCTGCCCAAATAGGGTTTGTTCCTCCATACACAATAATTTGGCTGTTTTCATCAATACCAGCATGGCTGAAAAGTTCTTTGAGAGATGAAAGAGGGGGAATAACCATCGTTTTCCCGTGAAAAAGTTTTTCAAAAACAGGAACATTCACAGCTTTTTGGAGATGGAGCTTTGCAAACTCTTTGCGTTCTCTTACATCAATAAGAACTAAGTTCTTATCGTTGTAATGTTCTTTTAACCATGAAACCGGAACAATGTCCGGAACTTTTGCAAATAAAGAGAGTGTAAACAAGAGTGTTGCCAGTAAATATTTTAGCATGAAAGCATCCCCCCCTATTTAAAATTAAAAATCGTCTGTTTAGATTCTATCCTATTTTTTCTTAAAGAGAACTATTCTTCTTCGTTATCACAATTTTCTTGAAGAGGCTTCATGGCAGGAAATAAAAGTACATCACGAATACTGTGTTCATTTGTAAGAAGCATAACAAGTCTGTCTATTCCTATACCTTGACCTGCAGTTGGAGCCATACCATAGCTGAGTGCTTCTACAAAATCTGTATCCATAGCGTGTGCTTCATCATCACCACACTCTTTTGCGTCCATTTGTCCTTTAAATCTTTCAAATTGATCAATAGGATCATTAAGTTCAGAAAAAGCATTAGCAATTTCACGCCCAGCAATAAAGAGCTCAAAGCGTTCTGTAATAGCAGGATTGGCATCACTTCGTCGTGCAAGTGGTGAAATCTCTACTGGATATTCTGTAATAAAAGTAGGGTCAATAAGTTTAGCTTCAACAAATTCATCAAAAAGTTCCCCTTGAAGCTGACCAAGATTCATTTTCTCATTTACTTCTATATTTTTTTCTTTTAGGTAAGCTATAATTTTTTCTTTATCATTGGTAACATCAGCAGGAACACCTCCTATGACACTAAGGGATTCTATGAGAGGAATCTCTTGAAAATTATTAAAGTTTACTTCCATATCACCATATGGGAGGAGGGCTGGAAGTTCCAAATGCTCAAAAAGATACTGAAAATACTCTTTTGTTATCTCTATGAGATCTTTGTATGTTTTATATGCCCAATAAAATTCAATAGAAGTGAATTCTGGATTATGTGTCGCATCCATCCCCTCATTTCGAAAGTTACGATTGATTTCAAAAACAGCTTCAAATCCACCAACAATAAGACGCTTAAGATATAATTCTGGAGCGATTCGAAGATATCGATCAACATCGAGTGCATTATGATGTGTTATAAATGGTTTTGCATTTGCTCCCCCTGCAATAGGGTGCATCATAGGTGTTTCAACTTCTAAAAACCCTTTGTCCTCAAAAAATCTTCTTGTAAGAGAGATAACTTTAGAACGGATTTGGAAAGTTTTTCTTACCTCTGTATTCATAATAAGATCAAGATATCTTTTTCTATAGCGAACCTCTTTGTCTGTAATACCATGAAATTTCTCAGGAAGTGGACGAATCGCTTTTGTAAGAAGTTTGAAACTGTCTACATGTAAAGAGAGTTCCCCTTTTCCTGTAACAAAAGGATAGCCTCCAACCTCTATAATATCACCAACTTCAATGTTTTTCTTAAAAATAGTATTATAAAACCCTTCTGGAAGATTGTCTCGTGCTACATAAACCTGCAACATACCACTTTCATCTTCTATCTTTACAAAACTTGCTTTTCCCATAATTCTTAGAAATTTGATACGACCACTTACTATATAGTGTCGCTTCTCATCTCTTTTGTCCTCTTTTTCGTAAATGTCTTCGTTGACATTGAGGTACTTAGCGATTGTTGTATTTCTTTGTGCATTATTTGCATAAGGGTTAATCCCAGCTTCTCTTAAAATGTTTGCTTTTTCGATTCTTTGCTGTATAAATTTATTTTCAAAAATCAATGTTTTAGTTCCTTTTATTATAGTTTTTTCTGTTTTTCTTGGCATTTTTTACAAATACCATAAATTTGCATAGAATGGTCATTCATAGCAAAACCAAGTTCTTGCGTGATAGCTTGTTGTCTTTTTTCTATGGCTTCATCAACAAATTCCGTAATCTCTCCACACTCTGTACAAATAAGGTGGTCATGATGCTCTTTTGCTCCAAGTTCATATTTTTTTCCTTGGGCACCAAAAGAGAGGGAAGTGACAACTTCTGAATCTTCCAAAAGGGAAAGAGTCCTATATACCGTCGCGATACCAGCTTTGAGTTGAGGGTGCTTTTTTTGTATGAGCTGATGTAATGCTTCTGGAGTTAGATGCTCATCTGAATCATAGAGCGTCTTTAAAATAACCTCCCTCTGAATGGTAAACTTGAGTTTGTTTTTTTTAAGAAGATGTTTGAAATTTTCTAAAAGTTGGCCATACTCAATAGTTTTATCATTAAAGTCTGTTGTCACATTTGGCATACTATTTCTTTTCTTGAGTCTTTTCTTGAACTTCTTCTTTTATTTTTTCTATATTTTCTTGTGTTGTTGAGTCCAGATTTTCTTTGATTGTATCTGTAATTTTTTCTTGTGTTGTATCTATCCCTTTTTGAATAGAATTGTTGACATCTTTTGTAATCTCTGTTGGATCCATTTTCATAATATATCCACCTGTTTTTACTAAAATAGGGAAGAGTACACTTGTTTTCATAAGAGAATCAACACTTGTTTGAAGTGCTTTGACATTATGAACTGCAAAAGCGATAACTGCTGCTATAAGGAAAAATTTTCCAGCACCAAAAATGAGTCCGAAGAAACGATCTATAGGTCCTAAACCACTCATAGAACTTAGTTTTTTAAAGGTGAAACCTAAAATAATCATTACAAGCCAAAAAGCTGCAAGTGTTGCTAAAAAACCAGTAAAACTGATAGCAGCTTGACTTTGTAGTTTTAATGCCATATCACTTAAATAAGTTCCAACTTCATCTCCGAAGCGAGATGCTATAAAAATACCACCTATTATACCTATAAGACCAAAAAGTTCTTTAAAAAAACCATTAACAATACCCTTGAGACCAAGGAGTAAAATAACTGCTGCTATGACGATATCAAAATAATTTATGTCCATCTCTTTTCATCCTCTTATTGTTCTTTCTGTCGTATGCAATTATACAGATTTAAGCATAAAAAAAGCTTTTATTCATAGCTATTTTAACTATATTTGGATAGAATTCTGAAAATTAAATATAAAATAAGGTTTCATTATGAGTACATGGAGTCCATCTAGCTGGAGAGATAAACCAATACTACAACAACCAACATACCCAAATCAAGAGAAACTTGAGAGTGTCTTAAATGAACTAAGAAATTATCCACCTTTAGTATTTGCAGGGGAAGCTCGTTCTTTAAAAGAACAACTTGCTAATGTTTCTGCTGGAAAAGCATTTTTACTTCAAGGTGGGGATTGTGCTGAGAGTTTTTCAGAGTTTCATGCTGACAATATTCGTGATACTTTTAAAGCACTTATGCAAATGGCCGTTGTGATGACTTATGCAGGGGGGCTTCCTGTAGTTAAAGTTGGTCGTCTTGGTGGACAGTTCGCAAAACCTCGTTCATCAGATACAGAAACGCAGGGTGATACTACTTTAGATTCTTATCGTGGAGATATTATCAATGGTATAGATTTTACAAGTGAAGCGCGTGTTCCAGATCCTGAAAGAATGATAAAAGCTTATAATCAAGCAACAGCAACACAAAATTTACTTCGTGCTTTTGCATCTGGTGGTTTAGCTGATTTACATCAAGTAAATAAATGGAATTTAGATTTTGCTCATAAATCTGAAGTGAGTGAAAAGTATGAAAAACTTGCTGAAGAGATTGAACGCTCATTGCAGTTTATGGAAGCGTGTGGTGTAACATCTAAAACATACAGAACACTTCGTGAAACGGACTTTTTTACTTCTCATGAAGCACTTTTACTTCCGTATGAAGAAGCATTTACGAGAAAAGATTCTCTTACAGGTGATTGGTACAATGTTGCTGCACATATGGTATGGATCGGTGATAGAACGCGTCAACTTGATGGTGCACATGTGGAGTATATGAAAGGGATTAAAAACCCTATAGGTATTAAAGCTGGACCAAGTATGGATCCTGATGATTTGGTACGACTTGCAATGGCTGTAAACCCTGAAAATGAAGCAGGACGATTAAATATCATCGTAAGAATGGGTGCAAACAAAGTGGGAGAGGGTATGCCTCAGCTTATTCGTGCGATTGAGCGTGAAGGTTTAAATGTGGTATGGTCTTGTGATCCTATGCATGGAAATACTATTAAATCTTCAAACAACTACAAAACGCGTCCTGTTGATGCTATCTTAACAGAGATGAAACAGTTTTTCCAAGTTCATAAAGCTGAAGGTACTTTCGGTGGTGGTGTTCATTTAGAGATGACAGGGAAAAATGTTACAGAGTGTATAGGTGGAAGTTTTACTGTAACTGAAGAGGATTTAAGTTCTCGTTACCATACACAT
>Ga0256828_1000393_pt1 | contig 29664 bp, 31 predicted proteins | sample CV88metaG_FD_185993 | JGI IMG/M metagenome (GOLD analysis project Ga0256828, IMG submission 185993) | Hydrothermal vent microbial communities from East Pacific Rise, Pacific Ocean - CV88 | ecosystem: Environmental > Aquatic > Marine > Hydrothermal vents | place: Pacific Ocean: East Pacific Rise...
ATATTTATCTTTCTTAGTGGTGGCTTTAGAGGGAGGGTTATACCTGGCTCCATTCCGAACCCAGCAGTCAAGCCTCCCATCGCCGATAATACTTACTCTGTCTGAGTTGGGAATGTAGGTCGCCGCCGCTTTGATTTTCTTTTTTCTTTCTATTTTTATTTTCTTTTAATTTGTATATGCTATTCTTTTGCTTTATTATTTGTAAGGAAGAATATAATGCCAAATCAAACTACTATTAAATGTCCAAATTGTCAACAAGATATAGATATAAATAAAGCTCTTTATCATAAATTGGAAAATGCTTTTAATAAAAAAATAAAAGAAGAGGCAGAGAAACAGCTTAGAATAGAAAAAAAGAGATTAGAAAAGTTATTAAAACAAGAGATAATAGAAGAGCATAATGAAGCTATAGAGTTATTAAAAAAAGAGTTAAAAGAGAAATCTAATCAAGTTAATGAATTAAATCAAACTAAAGCTGAGATAGAAAAATTAAAAAAAGAAAAAGATGAGATTAAATCAAAAATAGAGATAGAAACTCAGTTGGCATTAAGTGAAAAAATAAGAAAAGAGAGAGCTAAAATAGTAAGAGAGATTGAAGAGCAAAATGATTTAATATTAAGACAAAAAGATGAACAACTGCAGCAAATAAAAAGAGAACTAGAGAAGGTTAAAAGAAAAGTAGAACAAGGAAGTATGCAAATTCAAGGTGAAGTTTTGGAATTGGCTATTGAATCTTGGTTATCTTCTCAATTTCCCTTTGATAAGATTGAAGAGGTTAAAAAAGGTGCATTTGGAGCAGATTGCATACAAATTATTAATACTAGAGAGTTACAAAATTGTGGAGTTATTTGTTATGAATCAAAAAATACAAAAGCGTGGAGTGATTCTTGGATAACTAAATTAAAACAAGATATGATAAAAGCAAATGCAGATTTAGGTGTTTTAGTAACTTCTGCTTATCCTAAGAGTATGACTCGTATGGGATTTATTGATGGTATTTGGGTATGTAGTTTTGATGAATTTAAAGGTTCATCAGCTTTACTTAGAGAGTCATTAATTAGAATATATAAATTTATTAGAAAAGAAGAAAATAAAACAGATAAAATGACCTTGTTGTATAATTATATGACAAGTAGTGAGTTTGCTATGCAGATGAAAGCTATAGTAGATGGATTTACTAAAATGCAAGAAGAGTTAAATAAGGAAAAACGCTCAATAATGGCATCTTGGAAAAGAAGACAAAAAATTATTGATGGGGTATTGACAAATACTTCAGAACTCTATGGTGCATTACAAGGGATTGCAGGTAATTCCTCTATTGTTTATATTGATGCTTTGGAATTAGATAGTGCTGATTTAGACAGATAATAAGTTTAATTGTAATTTTATTTATATTATATTAATTATTTGTATATTTTTGTTAACTTTAAATCATTATAATTCAAATATTTTAAATATAAAGGATATATAAATGAAACAAAAATTTTTACTTTCAACATTATTGGCCACTTTACTTTTTAGTACAACATTTATAGAGGCTAAAACTGATAATAAAATTTTAGTTCAACATCAAATAGAAAAAGATAAAGACATAAATAAACCAGCACCAAAAGAGATTATTGATGCTACTAAACAGAGTTTTATGGCAATGGCTTTTTTAGAAAATGATAATTTAGATACAGCTAAAAAAGCTTTAGTGGATGCAACTAAAAAATTTGATAAAGCTTTAAAAGATAACCCTAAATTAGATATAGTTCCTATTTTTCAGGATATAGAAATATTTGAATTTGATGCTGAACCACAAGAGATAGTAAAAATGTTGGATTTTGCAGAGGAACTTATTAAGAATAGAAGAACACAGGATGCTAGAGATTTATTAATTCCATTAAAAGATGAAATGGATATTAATACAGAATTTATACCTATGGGTATATATCCTATTGCGACTAAAAATGCTCTTTCTGCAATTGAAAAAGGAGATAAAGAATCGGCTATGGCTATTTTAGCAGGTGCATTTAATATGTTAATTAATCAAAAAGTTATTTTACCTTTATCTTTATTAGCATCTCAAGATTTAGTAATACAGGCATCTTCTTTAGATAAAACTAAAAAAGATGAGGCTATTAAATTATTGGATGAAGCTAAATCTGAATTAACTAAAGCAGAGTTATTAGGTTATACAAGCAAAAGAGCACCTGAATATAAGGCTCTTAGCAATTCTATAAAGAATATAGAAAAAGAGATTAAAGGCAAAAATATTGTTGAGAAACTTTATGATAAATTAAATGCTGATTTTTCATCATTAATTCAAAAAATAAAATTAGATAATAATATTTCTCCAAAAGAGAAAGAAAAAGCTAGATTACATCTTCAAACAATAGAGACAAAAGAGAGTATAAAAGCTATTAATACTGAACCTATATTTAAAGAAGAAGCAATAAAAGATGAAAATAAGACTATAAAATAGTATATATGTGACTATAGTTGCATATATTTTGTTAAGATTTGATTATTATTTTATAAAAAATAAAAAAAGGAAATATCATAAAAAATAGAGATAAAAAAGCATTTGGTTTATGGAGTGCAGTTTTTTTAGGTATTGGCTCTATGGTTGGGGCTGGTATTTTTGTACTTCTTGGAGAAGCTGGTGCTATTGCTGGAAATTTGGTATGGGTTTCATTTGTATTTGGTGGGATTATAGCTTTGCTTAGTGGTTATTCTTTGGCAAAATTGGCATCAATTTATCCTAGTCGAGGAGGAATAGTTGAATATCTTGTGCAGTGTTATGGTGAAGGGGTGTTTTCTGGGTCAGTTTCAGTTCTTTTTTATTTATCGGCAATGGTAGCTATTGCAATGGTAGCTAAAACCTTTGGAACTTATTCTTCTATGATAACAAGTGGGGATGTGTCATTTGCAAATATGTATGCTATTGGAATACTTTTATTATTTATGTTTATTAATCTTGCAGGTAGTTCTATTATTGCTAAAAGTGAGAATATTATAGTTATTGTTAAATTATCTATTATTACTGTATTTACTATAGTTGTTTCTTTTTATATTAAGCCTGAACTTTTATCTATAAAAGATGCACCACCTGTTATAAATATATTTTCTTCAATAGCTCTAACTTTTTTTGCTTATGAAGGATTTAGAGTTATAACTAATACAGCAGAAGATATATCACATCCTCAAACAAATATATTGAAAGCTATGATAATAGCAATCTCATTAGTTATATTACTTTATATAGCTGTAACTTTTGCTGTTTTTGGAAATTTACCTTTAGATGAAATAATAAAAGCACAAGATTATGCTTTAGCAGAAGCAGCAAAACCTGTATTTGGTCAAGTTGGATTTACTATTATGGCGATAGCTGCTTTAATTTCTACAGCATCATCAATTAATGCCAATTTATATGCTGTTACAAATGTTACATATCAAATGGCAAAAAATGGAGAACTTCCAAAAGTATATCAAAGAAATATATGGCATAGTAGTGAGGGATTAATAGTTAGTACAATAATACTTATTGTATTTGTTCTGTTTTTTAATTTAAATGAGATTGCTGCAATTGGTTCTATATCTATATTATTTGTTCATGGTTTAGTACATATTGGGCATCTTTTAAAAATTGAAAAGACTGGTGCGTCTAAAATATTGATAGCTCTGGCTATTATTACTATAGGTGTTACTATTGTTTTAGCACTTAATTATACTAGTAAACATATTCCAAATGTAGGATATTTTATTGCTAGTGGATTTGTTTTAGCATTTTTTATAGAGATTGCTTTAAGGTTAATCTCCAAAAGAGTTGTATTAAGACAAATTATAACATAAAATTCTATTTTTTTATTCTATAAATAGGATATAATAAAAAAAAAATTGGAGATAGAATGAAAGCAACATTAGAATCTATTATTTTTGGATTTCATGAAATTTTGACTTGGCATATTATTAAATATGCTTTAATTAGTGGTTTAATAGTTATATCTATTTGGATAGGATTAGGTATATTTATTTGGGATAGTTTAGTGTCGATTAGCATAGGTTTTATTGGTTTATTACCTTTAAAAATGATGATTTCAGATGGAGCTACTATGCTATCTATGTTTATATGGTTAATGGTAGTTTTTTTAACTTTTGCATTTGTATATATGTTTTTGGGTAATTTTATTTTGAGTAAAGTATCCAAAGAGAAATATTCTGCTATATCCCTACTATTAATGATATTAAGTGCTGTATTTTGGATAGTTGTTTGGATAATTAATAGAGATATATTTCATACTAAAATAGCATTATTTTTAAAAACTTTACCATATACAACAGTTGAACATAGTTTAGCTTATCTTTTGGCTGGGTATATAATATACAATGCTATTATAATTAGTATGTTATTTATAGTTAATTTATTTAATAAACCGTTAATTGAACATCTTTCTACAAAACATTATGATAGTGATGAAATACAACAACATAATAAGTTGAAATCATTTAAATATACTCTAAAAGATACTATTATTTTTGTAATAATTTCTCTATTAGCTTTTCCTCTTCTTTTTGTTCCTTTTATAAATTTTGTGGTACAAATTGGATTATGGATGTGGTTAACAAAAGATACTATTCAATACAATACAGCATCATTGGTTTTTAAAGAGATTGATAAATCTTTATTAAAAAAACATAGAGTAGATGTATGGTTTATTAGTTTTATAACTGTATTTTTTAATTTGATACCTATTTTTAATATATTTGCTCCATTTTTTGGTGAAATAACTATGTTCCATTATTGGAAAAAAATAGAAAAAGAAGTATAATATTTAAATTTAAATAAAAGGAAAAAAATGCATAAGAAACTAGATGTAATTAAGGATTCAATTAAGAGTTCTGATAAATTAACAGATGAACAAAAAAGTTCAAGCTTCAAGATTATTGAAGAGTGGAATGCTGAAGATAAGGCTTTTGGAATTTTGTTTGAAAAATTAACAGAGATTTCAGAAGAGATAGAGCCTATACTTATTGAGTTAGGATTAATTTAAATAAAGGAGATAAAATGGATGCAGTAGAAAAAGAGTTACAAAGTAGAAAAGAGAATATAAAAAAAGAGCTTCAGATACTATTTAAAGTTAATATGAAATTTACAGATTGGGATGTACCAGAAGCTGATGATGAAAAAGCAGCTAGGTTACTTTTGGATATTATTAAAGAGGGAGTAGCTGATATAGAAAAAGATATAGAAGAGGGAAAATATAAAAATTACTAAATGAAAAAAATAGGATTTTGGGAAGCATTTAGTATTGGTGTTGGTGGTATGGTTGGGGGTGGTATTTTTGCCGTCCTTGGCTTAACTATCGATTTATCAAGAGGTGCTGCCCCTATAGCGTTTGCATTAGCTGGATTTATTGCATTAGTTACTGTTTATTCTTATGTAAAACTTTCATTGAGGTATCCTAGTGAAGGTGGAACTATTGAGTTTATTGTCCAAGCTTATGGCAATGGACTCTTTTCTTCGCTTATTAATACAATTATGCTTTTTAGTTATGTTATTATGTTAGCTCTTTATGCTTTTGCTTTTGGTAGTTATGGTTCAGCATTAATTGGAAGTAATATGGAGTGGGTACATAAAGCACTCTCAGCAGGTGTTATAATATTTTTTACTTTAATTAATCTCCTTGGAGCATTAATGACAGGAAAAGCTGAAGATATAATGGTTTTTATTAAATTAGCAATTTTATTAATATTTATATCTGTTGGTTCTTTTACTATAGATTGGCATCATATGTCTCCTAGTGAATGGACATCTATGCCTTCAATTATGGCTGGTGGATTTATGATATTTTTAGCTTATGAGGGTTTTGAACTTATAGCTAATACAGCAAGAGATATTGAAAATCCTAATAAAAATTTACCTAGAGCTTATTATAGTGCTGTTGTTTTTGTGATTTTATTATATATATCTATTGCAATTGTAGCTGTAGGTAATGTAAGTTTTGCAGAAGCAAAAGAGGCACAAGATTATGTTTTGGCTAAAGCTGCTGAACCATTTTTTGGACATATGGGATTTGTACTTATTGGTTTAGCAGCACTATTATCAACTGCTTCAGCTATTAATGCTACTCTATATGGTGGTGGTAGAATAGCATATTTAATTGCAAAGTTGGGAGAATTACCAAATGAGTTTGAGAAAAAGATAAAATCAGGCTTTGAAGGTATGATTATTATTGGATTATTAGGTATTATTTTTGCTACTACATTTAATATTAATAATATATCAGTTGCTGGAAGTTTAGGTTTTTTAATTGTATTTGCATTAGTAAATTTTGCTAATTTTGTTTTGTATAGAGAAACAAAAGGTAATAGAGTTATCTCATTTTTGGGAACTATATTGTGTTTTGGTGCATCTGCAGTTTTGATTATTCACAATTATATATATTCTCCTAAATCATTAATAACTAGTGGTATTGTTCTTTTTTCAGTAGTTATTTTTAGTCTATTTTATTATGAATTTAGAAAAAGAAGAGGTAGAGAATTATCAGATTTTATGGATAATAGACTTAGAGAAGATGAGAATAACTGATTAGATTTTACACTTTTTCAACAAAATATCCACAATTATTAGATATTATCCTTTTGGATAAAACTAATATAAATTAATAAGGATATTTTAAAATGAAAAAAATTATATTTGGGGTTCTTTTTGTAGCTTCTTCTCTTTTTGCAGAGGTAACAAATATAGAAGTAACTCCCCAATTTATTAAAAATACAAAATTAAAAATAATCGACATTAGAACTAAAGAAGAGTGGAAAGAGACTGGGATAGTCAAAGGTTCATATACTCTTACATTTTTTGATGAAAAGGGTAATTATGATATATATGGATTTTTAAAATCTCTGGATAAAATTGTTAATAAAGATGAAAAATTTGCATTGATATGTAGAACAGGTAGTAGAACAGGTATGGTGTCTAACTTTTTGGGTCATAAACTAGATTATCATGTTGTGAATTTAAAAGGTGGTTTAATGAAATTATTAAGAGAGGGATACCAAATAGTACCTTATAAGTCTCAAAAATAAATTTTGTTAGTTTATTCATTATTTTTTGATATAATTCTTAAAAGTTATTAGAAAAGAGAATAAATTATGTCAACAACAATAGCCAAAAATAAAAAAGCTTATCATGATTATGAGATTTTAGAAAAGTTTGAAGCAGGAATAGTACTTCAAGGTAGTGAAGTTAAAGCTCTAAGAGCTAAAAGAGCAAATTTAAATGATGCTTTTTGTAGATTTATAAAAGGCGAACTTTATCTTATGAATGCACATATTGCACATCTTGATACAACCAATAGAAATTTTGCAAGAGATACTAGAAGTCCAAGAAAACTTCTTTTGCATAAAAAAGAGTTAGATAAATTATTTGATAAAGTTACCAAAGATGGATATACTATAGTTCCTCTTAGTATATATTTTAATAAAAAAAATTTAGCAAAGGTAAGTATAGCTATAGCTAAAGGGAAACAGTTACATGATAAACGAGAAGCATTAAAACGAAAAACACAATTAAGAGAAGCACAACAAGCTATGAAAAACTATAGATAAATTAGATATTTTTATCTAAATCTATCAGTTTCTAATGGTTTATCCAAATTATCTAGTAGTGTAGTAATTTTTGTATCTATTCCTAGTAGATTTAGGTATATTATATAATTAGCTAAAACTTTTTTTCCGTACTCTTTACTCTCTTGATAATCTATAAGTTCCATACTTAAATAGGGTTCATATTTGCCACTTTTAAATAGATGCTGACTTTTTATTGTTCTTTTTGTAAAGCCTATTCCTCCATTATATGCGTAAGCTACAAATAGAGGATGATATAAAAATCTATTTAGATAATCTAAATGTTCATTGGCATATTCTATAGAGATATATGGATTAAACATATCATCTAAATCTATATTTTCTCCTCTCTGTTTAGCTAGATGTTTAATTAAAAAAGGCATGATTTGCATCATTCCTAAAGCATAAGATGATGAGATAGAAGCAGGAACAAATCTACTCTCTTGTCGTCCTATTGCATAGAGTAGAGCTACTCTTTTTTTATCTTTTCCAAACATAGCATCATAGTAGGGCATTGCAAAATACTGTTCTGTATAGTTTGATGCTTTTTCTTTCATATAGCTATATATACCTTCTGTCATAAAGCTTTTGTAGTTATCTGCTTGTACCTCTATGGTTTCTGGGTGATTTTTCATATCTATTTTTATATTTTCCCAATCTATTGGATTGTATGGGTCTATATATTTAACTAGATGAAAACCTAAATTTGGAGTTATAACTTTAGGATATGGGATATTAGCTATATCTCTAGCTTTTAGAGTATATATATTAATCTGTGGACTTTGTATTAAATTATTTAGATAGTTTTTATTGTTACTCAATAGATATAACCAAAAGTCACATTGGTCAATTTGAGACTGTTTAGTAGTCTTTTGTTTAGCTTTTTCAATAAACTCTATAGCTTTTGGAATTTTGTTGAATTCTACAGCATTTATTCCCAATAAAAATAGAGTTTTAAAAGGTAATCCATCTGTAGGAGTATTGAGTAGAGATTTTTTTAATTTATTTAATGAGTGTGTTGTGACTATTTTAAATATAGTTGTATTAAACTGTTTTTCTTGTATTAGTTGAGTTAATTGTTCTATTGAAAATGGATGATTAAAATATCTTTTTCTATATTTTGTTTGACAACGATTAAATATATAACATGCTGTTTTTGGTGTAACACTTTTAAGTGCTTCAAATGGATTATCAGATGCCATTACTTTTAAAATATCAGAATATTGGTTTCTCTTTTTTATTTTTTTATATAGTTTTTTTAGATATTTTTTACTTTTTTTGGCTGCTACTTCTGGATAAATTATATAATTATTTGGGTCTTTTTTGGTTTTTATCTCTTGATTTGGTATATATCCCAATTTTTTACGAATGGCTTTTTTTAGTTTATAACTAGCTCTTTTTATCTGGTTATAGGCTATTAATGCTTCATCTTTTGAAGTGTTATTATCTTTTATAAAACGCCATATATAATAATCTTTTGCAATAGATTTTGGCATAGTTTCTATTTCTGATAGAGAATATATTTTAGCTTGAAGTAGTGTTGTGTTTATAACTATCAAGATAAAAAATAACTTGATAGTTTTTAGATAGGTATCCCCCATACCCATGATTATATAGCCATTACTGAACGCATCATTAATGTATCTATAAATTGTAAACCAAAGATAATCACAATAGGTGATAAATCAATACCTGAAAAAACAACAAATGGTAGTTTTTGTCGTACAAAACTAAAAGCTGGTTGAGTTAATCTATTTAGAATATCTACAATAGGATTTCTCGGGTCAGGTTGTACAAAAGATAGTACGGCAGAGATAATTATAACCCAAATATATAGGGAAATAATAGAATGAATTAGTTGAACAATAGCAAAAATTAGTGCACTCATGATGCAACCTCCAATATATAAGATTTAATTAACGGATATATTTCGTTAAGTTTTGGTTCATTTTCTTTATTAGTTAATAAAAGAGTTAGTGGTTTAGATAATTTTTCATTATCTAGTCCACTCTCTTTTCTAATGTGTTCTTTGAGTTTATCAAGTGTCTCAAAAGTAGGAGAATTATATATAATATTTTCTATAATTCTCATCTCTTTTTGCCAAATATTATCAAAATTTTTAGGATTAAATATAGAGCTTATTTCAGTTTTTAATTCATTTATGGTATTTAATTCTGTTAGATATATTTTAGCTAATTTACCAATATCAGCATCTGCAAATCCAAATAGAGTTGATAATTTTTTATTATCTATCCTTTTGAGATGTTCTTTATTTATATATTTTAATTTTTCTATATCAAACTCTATATTATTTTTTGGAATATTATCTAAATCAAACCATTCAATAGCTTCAGGTAGAGTAAATATCTCTTTTTTAGCTTTTGGATTATCTAATAGTATTAAATAGTTTAAAATAGCATCAGGTATAAATCCTTCTTCAAATAGCCATTTAATACTAATATTATTACTATTTAATATATTAGATAAATATATATATTTAGTGGGTTCATTATATTTCAAAGATGATTTGATATGTATCTGTTTAGTTATATCACTTTTATATTTCTCTTCTGTTATTACAAGAGTAATCCCATTTAACATATCATCACATGCTGTTGCAAAGTTATGAGTAGGTTTGTTATCTGTACGAATAATAACAAAATCATTTTTTGCCTCTTTAAGACGAATAACAAAAGGTTCTCTATTTTGTTGTAACTTTTTGTAATCTTCACTATTTAAGTTTTCACAATTTTTACTACAACTATCTACTTCATTAGTACATTTACAAATAAATGCTTTTTTTTCTTTGAGCAGTCTAATAGCTAGATTTTGATATATATTTAGATGTTCACTTTGATGATAGACTGTATCATGTTTGATAGCAAATTTTTCTAATATCATCATTATTTCAGTATCTTTACCTTCAATATTTTTTAGCTGTTCTATATCATCTATTCTAACTAAAAATTGCTCATTTCTTTGTTTAGCAATAATATAGTTTAAAATAGCAATTCTAAGGCTATTTATATTGAAATCACCTATTGGTGAAATGGCAAATCTAAGCATTAACTCTCCTATAGTTTATTGATGTAATTATATTGGTTAAAACTTTAAAAGACTATAAACAGCCTATTAGTATATCAATTATTTTTATTTCTTTCGAGAATAAGATTAAAATGGTACACTTCCAAAAATAAAATAAGGAAATAAAATGTCTCCACAAAAACGAGCTACCATTGTAGCTAGTAGTGTAGCTACTATTTTAACATTAATTAAGTTTGCTATAGGTGTAGCATCTGGGTCTGTAGCTGTTTTAGCTTCTGCTATTGACTCTTTGCTTGATACTGTTATATCTATATTTAATTTCTTTGCTATTAAAAAGTCAGAAGAGAGTGCTAATGAAAGATTTCAATATGGAAAAGGTAAAGTACAAGCTATAGCTGCTGTTATAGAGGGTACAATTATTACTCTATCTGGATTATATATTATATATGAAGCTATTAAAAAAGCTATAAATGGAAGTGAAACAACTTTACTTAATCCTGCTATTATGGTAATGTTGCTCTCTATAGGGGTGACTTTTTTATTGGTTGAATATCTTATTGGAGTAGCAAAAAAAACAGATAATATTGTAATAAAATCAGATGCCTTACATTATAAGACTGATTTAGTTAGTAATGGTGTGATTTTGCTATCTTTACTTATTGTATATTTAACAGGTTGGGATATAATAGATGCTCTATTTGGTTTTGGAATAGGTATTTATATTATATATTCAGCTTATGAAATTATAGAAGAGGGGATTTTTATACTTCTTGACCATGCTTTAGATAGAGATATAGTAAAAAATATTGAACAAAAAATAAAAGAGCATCCTAGTGTTAATAGTTATCATTGGTTAAAAACGAGAACAGATGGAACCAATAATTTTGTAGAGTTTCATTTGGTATTAGAACCAGATATGACACTTCTTGAGGCACATAATATTTCAGACCAAATAGAAGAAAAAATAAAAACATTGGATAATAAAAAGAGATGGATTATTACACCTCATTATGACCCATTTGATGATGAAGATATTAATAATGGATTGGTTGAGAAATGATATATCTACTCTCTCCTCTAAAAAAAGAGGGAACTATATCTTTATCTATGATTTCTTTTGAGATTGTAGCCAATAGTATAAATTTTGATAATTGTGATACTCTTATGTTTACTTCTAAACAAGCTGTAGTAAGTGCTAATAGTATTGATAAAAGGTGGAAAAACTATCCATCTATTGCTATAGGTGGAGCTACAAAAAATAAAATAGAGGAGTTGGGTGGAGAGGTTATCTATTATCCAAAAAAATTTTATGGAGAGGTTTTGGCAAATGATATAAAAGAGTATTTTTCAAATAGAAAGATATTATATCTTAGACCTCAAGTTATATCTTTTGATAGTAAAAGTTTTTTATCCAAAGAGGGTATAGTATTGTATGAACAGGTTATATATAAAACATCTTGTCAAAAATATAATATTTCTCAAAAGCCTAAATGTGGTGCTATAATTATATTTACTTCTCCATCAACTATTAAATGTTTTTTTAAAAATTTCTCTTGGGATAGTAGTTATCGGGCTATACTTATAGGAAAAGCAACAAAAGAGCATTTGCCAAAAGAGTGTAAATATTATATAGCAGATGAGCCTTTAATAGACTCTTGTATAAAAAAAGCTAAAGAAATAGCTAAAAATAGTGACTTTTGATTATAAATAGTGTATAATTAGCTCAAGTAAACAAGAATTTGTTTACTAAACTCCTGAGTGATTCGACGACTGTAATATGTGGTCCAACATTATATTTTGTGGGACATGTAGATGAACAGGGTGTGGATGGTTTCGTTTGAGTAGCTAATCCCTACGAGAAATTGTCCCCAAATGTTCACTCTCTCCTACATCGTTGGCTTTTTAGGGCCGATTTAATGCAGAACGGTCACTTGGGGTTTTTTTCTATTATACTAAAATCCTCAACTATTGTTATAAAATAATTAATTGTATATAATACTATTATATAGTTTTAACTATTTTATGGAGAATTTATAAGTGAATATATTAGTAATTGGTGCAGGTGGACGAGAGTACTCTATTGGTATGGCTCTGAAAAAAGACAAAGGTGTAGATAAGTTATATTTTGCACCAGGTAATGGAGCAACAGATAATCTAGGAGAGAATTTATCTATTAGTGATTTTAATGAATTGGCTGATTTCTGTGAGACTAATAGTATTGATTTAACTATAGTAGGACCAGAAGCTCCTTTAGTAGCTGGTATTGTAGATATTTTTGAAAGTAGAGGATTAACAATATTTGGTCCAACTGCAAAAGCTTCTCAGTTAGAGGGTTCTAAAATATTTATGAAAAACTTTTTGGCTAGACATAATATTCCAACAGCTAAATATATAGAAACAGATTTAATTGAAGATGCTTATAAGTTTATAGATTCATTGGAAACTCCTATTGTTGTCAAAGCAGATGGACTTTGTGGAGGTAAAGGTGTAATTATAGCTCAAAGTCATGATGAAGCTAAAGAAACTGCTAAAGATATGTTGTCTGGAAACTCATTTGGTGATGCAGGAACTTCTATTGTTATAGAGGAGTTTTTGGATGGTTATGAACTTTCTGTGTTTGCTATTTGTGATGGAGAGGATTTTGTAGTTTTACCAGCAGCTCAAGACCACAAGAGACTTTTAAATGGAGATAAAGGTCCAAATACAGGTGGTATGGGTGCATATGCTCCAACGCCATTAGTTAATGATGAGATATATCGTAAACTTAATGAAAGAGTTATAGTTCCTACTTTAAAAGGTATGAAAGATGAAGGTAATCCTTTTAAAGGTGTACTTTTTATGGGTGTAATGGTAGTTAATGGTGAGCCTATGATATTAGAATACAATGTAAGATTTGGTGACCCTGAGTGTGAAGAGCTTATGCCACTACTTAAAACTCCTGCTAGTGAACTTTTTTATAAAGCCTCTATAGGTAAATTAAATGAGGTAGATGTTGAGTTTTATGATAAATATGCTGTAGGTGTAGTTATGGCTAGTAGAAATTATCCATATGGTAGTAGTGAACCAGCTGAAATTATTATAGATGATATTGTTCATGATGATTTAGAGGCAAATTCTCATATCTCTTTTGCAGGAGTTTCTCGAGGAGAAGATGATAAACTATATGCTACAGGTGGTAGAGTACTTGTTTGTGTTGGTATTGGTGATAGTATAGCACAAGCACAAGAGAGAGCTTATATGTTGGTAGGTCAAGTTCATTTTGCAGGTAAACAGTGTAGAACGGATATTGCTTATCAAGCACTTTAGGAGTATTTGTGGATGAGTCTAAACTAAGCAATTATAAAATATCTACTCTAGGTAAAAGAGCAACGGCATATTTTATAGATGATATAATTGTTTCTATTTTTCTGTTTATAATATTTTATGATAAGCTTTTATTTATATATCAGCAGATGCAAAATAGTATGGATTATACTCCATTGGTGGTCTATTTACAAGAAAATACTATAATATTTATTTTACTTAGAATAGTGTATCAGACATTTTTTGTATGGCAAAGTGGTATGACTCCTGGTAAAGCTTTGGTAAAAATAAAAGTAATAGAGATGGATACAGGAAATAGACCATCTTTTGGTGTAGCGTTTTTGAGAGCATCTATTAGAATAATTAGTGAAAGTATCTTTTATTTAGGATATATTGTGGCATTTTTTAATCCTTTAGTTCAGACACTTCATGATAAATTGGCAAAAACTGTTGTAGTGGATGCGTAAGTTATTATTAATTATATTCTTATTGAGTGTTTTATTATCTTCTAACGAGATAGTAGAAGTATATGCAAAGAGAGTTTTAGCCAAAACAGACTCTTTTGTTGCAAAAGATAGTGTTGTAATATTATACAATCACTCTATGATAAAAGCAGATAAAGCAACTTATGATAAAAATACATCTTTGCTTACTCTTGAGGGTAGAGTAGAGATGATAAATGCAGAAAATGATGTACTCTCTTCTAATAAATTAGTAATTAATACTTCTGATAAATCTGTTAAAGTTGAAAAAATATTTTTAGGTGGAGAAGAAAACCTATGGATGGATGCTTCTGGTGCAAAACGCTCTAAAAATAAATATATTTTATATAATAGTAAAATATCTAGTTGTGATATTTCAAATCCCGATTGGACTATAGAATTTAATAGAGCAGATTATTATAAAGACAAAGAGTTTGTTACTATGAGAGATGCAAAAGTTAGATTTTATGATACCACTATATTTTATTTACCATATTTGGCATTTCCTACTTTGACCAAAAGAACAACAGGTTTGCTTTATCCTAGATTTCAATTATCAAAAAGAGAAGGTTTTTTGTATGAACAACCATTTTTTTATGTACCAAGTGAAAATTGGGATGTAGAGTTAGACCCACAAATTCGTTCCAATAGAGGATTTGGTTCTTATATTACTACTCGTTTTGTTGATTCTAATCACTCTAATGGATATTTTAGAACAGGCTATTTTAGAAATTTTGATAGTTATGCTAATAGCAATAATTTAAACAAAGAGCATTTGGGTGCAGAGTTATTTTATCAATCAAGTGATATTTTATTAGGTAATAACTATTTATCTGGTTATAAAAGTGGATTTTATTTTAATGGTACTTATTTAAATGATAGAGAGTATCTAAATTTACAAAAAAGTTCAGTTTCTGCATTAGTTAGTAGTAATTTAATTGAATCTAGATTAAATTCATTTGTATATGATGATAATAACTATTATGCGTTATATGGTAGATATAATATAGATATTAGTCAAGATAATAATGACCGTACTATACAGAATTTTCCATCTCTACAGTATCATCACTATATGGATAGAGTTATGAAAAGTAAGATTTTTTATACTGTAGATATGAGTGTTGATAATTATACTAGAGTAAAAGGTAGTCAAGCGTCTCAGGTTCAAGTAGATTTACCAATTACTTATTATGACTCATTTTTTAATGATTATCTTGATTTTTCTATGTCAGAAAATTTATATCTTACTAGAGTTAAGTTTAGAAATTTAGTTGTAGATGACAAAGACTATTACTATTATTATAGAAATTATCATACTATTGAAATCTCAATGGATTTAAGAAAAAAATATAATAAAGCTTGGCATACTATTCATCCCTCTATAGTTTATATTAAACCAAGTATGGAGAGAGAGTCTCCTACAGAATATGATGATTTAGCTACAGAGAAAAAGGAACTTTTTGTAACACAAACCCAAGAAGAACAGTTATCTTTTAATTTGTCTCAATATTATAATAACGCTTCTGGAGATAAATTTTTTCATACATTAGGTTATAGTCACTATCCAAAGCGTATAGAGTCAAAAGGTGATATGATAAATGAGATAGGTTATAGTAATAAAAACTTTAATTTATATAATAATTTAAAATATGCTTGGAATGAACAAGAAATTCGTTCTATAACATCTTCAGTTAGTTATAATCAAAGCAACTATGATATAATGTTAACGCACTTTTATAATAATGACTTTTTATTTAATGATAAGAAAACAAGTTTTGTTCAAGCAGAATTTGATTTACATTATCAGGATAAAAATAGTTGGTTTGCAAAAATTGATTATGATTTAGAACAAGGGTATAATCATCAATGGAATATAGGTCTAAGACATAAACAGAAGTGTTGGAGTGGAGTTGTTAGTATTGGTCAGGAGGTTGTTCCAAATGTTGATAACTCTTTTAGAAATACGGCACTCTATTTTGAACTTAATCTTAATCCAATAGGTGGAATACAACAAAGTATAGAAGAGGATTTCTCATCACAAGGAGCTAATAATTAGATGAAGACAGAAGCAAAGGTAGGTCTATTTATCACCGTATCACTATTTTTTCTTTTTGGGTTATTATCACAACTAAGTAGTTTTGATAATCTTTTTAAAAAAAGTTATCCCATTATGGCAAAAATAGATGATGGTTCAGGGCTTAAAGCAAAAGCAAAAGTAAAACTAAAAGGTGTTGATATTGGATATGTTGAGAGTATTAGATTAGAAAATAATGATGTTATAACACATTTAAAAATTGATGAGGGTGTTAAAATTCCTAGTGATTCTATTATTACTGTATCTCAAGACTCACTTTTAGGTGGAAAATTTTTGGATATAAAACCAGGGAAATCTCAAGAGCCTTTGAAACCAAATATGATATTAAAAAAACAAGAAAAACAATCAAGTATAGCAGATGCGTCAACTTCAGCTGATGAAGCTTTTAAGCAGATAGGTCTATTGGTAGAAGATATAAGAGATATATTTAATAAAGGGGGAAAAAGTGATATTCAGAACTCTTTATCAAATATAGAAAAGTTTACCGAACTATTAGCATCTATAAGTACAGAAGATAATCAAACTATTCATGAAATAATTGCAAACCTTGATGATACTATTAAAAAATTTAATAAAATGAGTCAAGATATTAGTAAAACAGCAAATGATTATTCATCCGTAGCCAAAAATATAAATAAAGATTTACCAGCTATTATGGCAAAAATTGATAGTATTACTACCTATCTCAATAATGTTAGTGCTACACTTGATAAAAAACTTCCTCCTGCAATGGATAAGTTTACTCATTTAGAGGATAATTTAAATAAAACTATTGAAAATAATGATAGTAAATTAAATAAAGCATTGAGTTCTGTTGATGGTTTTTTCTCTAATGGAACAGAGACTATGGAAAAAATTGATAAATATTTAGATAGTATGGTAAAAAGTGAATTGCATGTAGAGATGAGAAGTGATGAGGTGTATGATGATGGAGGTTACTCTAAATCTCAATTTAATTTAGCATTAAAACCAGATGCTACTAGATATTATATGATAGGTGTGACTTCTGCTCCTAGTTTTAAAGCTGATGATAGTTTTGATAGAGGTTATGCAGGAAATGAAAAACATGAGAGTGGGGATTTTTTTATCTCTGCACAATATGGTAAAAGATTTGATGATTTATTGTTTCGTATAGGAATAATAGAGAGTACAGGTGGTTTTGGTGTTGATTATTTTGCTAGAAATGATACTCTTAAATTTAGTACAGATTTATATGATTTTAATGCTGTTAATGATGTTAGAGGTAAAAATCCAAATTTGACTATGACTATGAGGTATCAATTTTTTAAACATATAAATGCGTATATTAGTGCAAATAATATTATGAATAGTAAAGCAAATAGTATATCAGCTGGTCTTGGTGTTAGTTTTGTAGATAATGATTTGAAAAATCTTTTAGGTTCAGCTGCTGCAACAGCAGGTAAGTAGATGATGAAGAGTTCTCCTATTTTTGCAAATAGAGAAGATGCTACTGTTAAGCTTATAGATAGTTTACCTCTATCTATATTAAAACCAAAGGAGACTGTAGTATTGGCTACTAGTGAGGGTGGAGTATATTTTGCTGATAGAATAGCTAAAACTATTGGTTGTAGAATGGATGTTTTATTAACTGAACCTATCTATTCAGATATAAACCCATCTTTGGCTATAGCAATGATTGGAGAGACCGAAGAGATAGTTATGCATAAAGCATTAATTGATGCTTTTGATATATCAAAAGATTATATATATTCACAAGCTAATAAAAAATATAATGAAGAGATTTTAATACATATAAATCGATATAGAGATGGTTTATCTTTGGAGGGTTTAGATAAAAAATTTGTATTGTTAGTTGATAAATCTATAGAGACAGGTTTAACAATAATGACAGCTATAAAAACAGTAATTGCATTAGGTGCTAAAAATGTTTTTATAGCTGTTCCTATTTTAGATAACTTGATATATAAGAGTTTGATTAATATATGTGATGATTTATTTTGTCCATATAAAATAGATGATTATATCTCTATTGAGTATTATTATGAAAATTTAGAAGAAGTTACACTTCAAGAGATAGAAGAGATAATAAAAAATAGGAGAATAAAGGAAAATAATGAAAGAACAGATTATAGAGATTAGTTGTAATAATTTAGATGAAATATATTCATTTAATAAAGTGGCAAAACAGGCAAGTGGAGCTGTATTGTATCAATGTGGAGATGCTGTTCTTTTGGCAGCTGTAGCTATTGATACCAAAGCTGTAGAGGAAGATTTTTTACCATTGACCGTTCAATATATAGAAAAATCATATGCAGCGGCAAAAATTCCAGGTGGTTTTGTAAAAAGAGAGACAAAACCTGGTGATTTTGAGACATTGACATCAAGAATTGTTGACCGTTCTTTGAGACCACTATTTCCCAAAGGTTTTCATTATCCTATAGTATTAACTATTATGGTTTTGAGTACAGATTCTAAAGTTGATATGCAATTATCAGCACTACATGCAGCTTCATCTGCACTCTATACTTCAGATATACCTATAAGTAAAGCAATTGCAGCTGTTCGTATAGGAAAAGTAGATAATAAAGTTTTAATCAATCCAACACTACAAGAACAAAGTAAATCAACTTTAGATTTATTGGTTGTAGGTAGTGGTGATGATGTATTAATGATAGAGATGTGTGTTAATGGTTCTATAGATAAAACTCAACAACAGCTTGTTAATGAATTAGATGAAGATGAACTTTTAGATATTATAGAGACAGCTCAAAGTTCTATTGCTATTGCGACAAAAGATTATGAAAATGGATTTGAAATAGCCAAAAAAGACGAGATTGATTTGATTTTAGCTGATGAAAAATCTGATAAAAAATTATATGATTATATAGCAAATAATTATCAAGATGTAGTTCAAAATGCTATACAATCTATGGCAAAAAGTGAGCGAAATAGTGAGCTTAATACTATTGTTGAAAATATTATTTCTGATTTGGAGGCTAAAGGAGAAGAGGTAGATAGTGAACTTGTATCAGAGATGTTATATGCGTATAAAAAATCTGTTGTAAGGTCACTTATTTTAGATAAAAATATTAGAGCAGATGGTAGGGCATTGAATGAAATTAGACCAATATCAATAGAGACTAATATTTTACCATCTGTTCATGGTTCATGTTTATTTACTAGAGGTCAGACACAAGCATTAGTTACGGCTACTTTAGGAGATAGTAAAGAGGCACAATCTTATGAGTTAATAGGTTCAAAAACATCTTTGTATGAGACCTTTATGGTACATTATAATTTTCCTGCTTTTTCTGTAGGAGAAGCAAAGAGACAAGGACCTCCTGGTAGAAGAGAGTTAGGACATGGAAATTTGGCAAAAAGAGCATTAGAACCTACTCTTGAGATAGATAGAGATTATACAGTAAGATTAGTTTCAGAAATTTTAGAATCTAATGGTTCATCATCTATGGCAACAGTTTGTGGAGGTGCATTAGCACTTAGAGCTGCTGAGGTAAAAACAGAGAAATTGGTAGCAGGAATTGCAATGGGCTTAGTTACTGATGGAAATAAGTATGCTGTATTAAGTGATATTATGGGATTAGAAGACCATGATGGAGATATGGATTTTAAAATTACAGGAACCAATGATGGTATAACAGCACTTCAAATGGATATAAAGTTAGGAGGTATAGATATTAATGTCTTAAGAGATGCTCTGTATCAAGCAAAAGAGGGAAGATTACATATTCTAAATATTATGGAAGAAGCACTTTTGCATATGACTCCAAGTCAAGCATTGCCAAGTAGTATAGTATTTAGTATAGACTCTTCTCATATTCCAGCTATTATAGGTAAAGGTGGTGGAACTATTCGTGAAATTATAGAAAAGTATGGTGTTAGTATAGATATAGATAGGGATGCTAATAGTGTAAAAATAACAGGTAGTTCAAAAGATAGTGTTTCTGAGGCAAAAGCATATATAGATAATATTACAGCCACACCAACAAAAAGACAAATGACATATGAGATAAATAAACAATATAGAGGTAAAATTAAAAAAATACTGGATTTCGGAATGTTTGTAGAGATGCCAGATGGATATGATGCTCTATTACATATATCAAAAGTATCAAAAGATAGAATTGATAGATTAGATGAATTATATAAAGTAGGTGATGAAATAGATGTAATAGTATTAGAACAAAAAGGTAAAAAAGTAGAGTTGTGTACTCCTGATTATCTTTTTTAGATAATATTTTTTTAATTTTGTTATATAATAGCTCATAAGGAGTATCTTATGAGAAAATATACAACAATATATCTATTTTTTATTGTATTCTCTTTAAATATTTTTGCTCAAGATAATACGGATGTTTCAATTAAAATTTTAATTGAAAGGATAAAAGAGGCTAAAGTTGAGGATAAAAGAGTATTAATAAATCAATTAAAGCTTAGATTACGCAAAATAAATAAAGAGAGTCATAAAAAGACAATAATGAAGTTAAAAAGTTCTCTTAATTCTGATAAAAATAGGGGTTATACTAAATTTAATAATAGAAGAAGACCGTCGCATAGTCTTTTGGGACATAGACATTTTCTAGGAGGACATAGATAGTGAATAAACTATTATTATTAGAAGATGACCCAAATTTATCAAAGAGCCTTATAAAATATTTAAAACTAAATGGATATGAAGTTGATTGGGCGAAAAATGGTGAAGAGGCAATGGATTTTAGTTATAAAAATAGTTATGATTTATATCTTTTTGATATAAATGTTCCTCTATTAAATGGAGTAGATTTACTTACAGAACTAAGAAATGCCGAAGATTTTACACCAACAATTATAATATCAGCTATGGTTGATATTGAGTCTGTAACCAAAGGTTTTATTGCTGGAGCTGATGATTATGTAAAAAAACCATTTGACCCAGAAGAGTTACTTATTCGTATAAAAGCAAAAACAGCATCTTTAAAAAAGAGTTTAACTTTTAGAGATTTTGAAATAGATTTACAATCTAATAAAATTAAATACAAAAAAGAACCTATTTATTTGGGCTTTGTTCAAAAAAATTTACTTATTGCACTTATTCAAAACTATCCAAATCCTGTAACAAAAGATGAATTACTTCTTTTATTGGATAAGCCAACCGATTTAGCACTTAGAGTTAATATTGCTAAACTTAAAAAACATTTTGATATAAAAATTCAAAGTATAAGAGGAGTTGGTTATAAAATTATTTGAAAAAGAGTCTTTAATTAAAGGTTTTAGTCTTTTTTTTATTGTTATAGAGCTATTTTTAGTGTTTATATTTTATAGCTATTACAAAATAGAAGAGGAACATCTCCGTGAAGAGATTTTTTTGGAGATGAAAAATTATAGTTTCTTTTTTGATGATAATAGATTTGATATGGATATAGTTCCAAAAGTAAAAGAGACTCAATTTTATGAGTTATATTCAAATAATAAATATTTATATATTTTAGTTCCTTTACCAGAAGATAAAGAGAACTCATTAGAGATAATATATCCTATATCTGAGTATAAATCTCAATTAAAAAATATTCAAACTACCCTTTTATGGCAATTTTTGTTTTTGTCGATAGTGGCTATTTTAATATCTTTACTTTTTGCTTTTTATGCTTTACATCCTCTTAGAAAAGCTTTGAGTTTATTAGAAGAGTTTATTCGTGATATTATTCATGATTTAAATACTCCAATTACATCAATTTTAATAAATTTAAAAATGATGAAAAAAAATGAAGAGGTAGAAAGTATAGCTCAAAGTGTAAATGCTATAGCTATGTTACATAAAAATTTAACGGTCTATTTAAAAGATAGTAATTTTCAAAAAGAGAAGTTTTTTATAAAAGAGGTAATAGATGAACAGGTTAAATTTTTTTACTCTTTATATGATTATTTAAATTGGGAAATTGATATAAAAGAGCATACTATTGTTTTTTCTAATAAAAGTGCTTTTAGTAGAATAATATATAATCTTTTGAGTAATGCTTGTAAATATAATACAGCAGATGGTTTTATTAAAATTTATATGCAGGATAATAATAAACTTATTATTAAAAATAGCAGTTATGGTATCAAAAATCCATCAAAGGTTTTTGATAGATTTTATAAAGAGAGCGAAAGAGGTTTGGGTATAGGACTTCATATCGTAGATAAACTATGTTCAGAATTAAATATTATTAAAAAATTAGAAGTAGTTAATAATAATGTTGTAGTAAAACTTGTTTTTGGATAAGATTTGTTTGTATATTTATTAAGTGTAATGCAACTATTGTAGCACATAGTAGATATTTTTTAATATATAATTACAAGATAATTAAAAAAAGGATAAATAATGAAAAAACGGAATAGATTAATATTAAGTATTATTGTAATAGGTTTATTATCAATAGTTGGTTGTAGTCAAAAAGAGTCATCTTTAAAACCAAATAAGAAAAATGAAGTTTTAAAGGAACAACAAGTTAGCGATATAGCTGTTGAAGTTAAACCTATTGTAAATAAAAAATTAGAAGTAGTTACAAAAGTTAAACCAAAAGTTGCTATAGTAGAAGTAGATAAATTAGATAAAGATGAAGTTCCTGTTGTAGTAGTTGACCCAATAGAAGAAAAGGCTCCAATAAAAGAAGTAGAGATTTTGCCTGTTGTAGATGATACTGTAGGAGTAGTTACAAAAGTAGAGCCAACTTTAGAAGTAGTAGAAGAGATACCAGTAAAAGATGATAATGCAACAGTTGTTATTGAACCTATTGTTGAATGATTTTGTCTATTTATATTAAATTACCTCACTTTTAAAAGTGAGGTATAGTATATAATATTTTATTTTTAAAATTTATAAATAAAATCCAAAGAGATATTTTGAACCTTAACATTATCATTATTAATAGGTATCTCCTTTGCCTTTTGATATATATATCTTAGATGGGTTGATAAATCCTTATTAAAAGAGTAACCAACTCCACACATATAGGTCTCTTTAAATTCCATAGCGTGATGTTGAACTTTAAATCCATCTTTCATTATGGCAAAAATTCTTTTTCCAAAATAGGCACCAGCTCCTAAATGAATTTTATTATTATAATAATGTTTATGTAGTTTTATTCCTGCTGTAAAATAGCTATTTTTAGCGTTTTTACTAAAATTATTACTATTTTTATCTTCTAAATGAATATATTTTCCTATTAAAGTAGTTTGTATTTTTCCTTTTATAGTATATTTTAAATCACTCTGATAGACATTAAAATGTGGATAATCACTGAAATATTGAGTAAATCCAAAATTGTTTTTACTATATCCAACTCCATAAATATCCCCTCCATTAGTCTCTTTCATTAGATTGTCATCTATAGTTGCATATGAAAGAGTTAACCTCTCTTTTGGATTAATTTTATATTGATATTTTAGAGTATATTTTTTAACCTCTAAATCTTTTGGAACAATAGGGGTTGTATCTGTATAAGTTTTTTCATAATAAGCTTGAATATGATTAATTTTATCATTATGTTCAATCATTATTCCATATCTTTTTCCATCTTCTTTTTTTTTGGAATTATCAAAATCCAGAGTTTCATAATTAATTTTTATACTATCTTTTGCATAAATTGATATTGGAATTATCAAAAAAATAGCTATCCTGTTAATATTTTTCATATTTTCTCCTAATAATAAAATTTTGTTTTTTATGTAATGATTTTAGGAGATAAAAGGTGGTGCTTGAGAGTTAAAGCCTTTTGATATAAATATAACTAAAAGTATATTAATTGGATAGATATATTCATAACAATTATTACATATTAAAAGCGTATTATTAAAAGTAGGAACATTTCCAATATTTAGATTTTTGATTAGGATATGAACCTTGCAATCATTAAATGATTTTATAGGTTTATTGTGAAAATGAGTTGCTCCAATATATGAAGAAAAAATATAAAAAAGAAGAAGAGCTTTGATTAAAATATTATTCAAAAGCTACTCCTCCTTTTTTTGATGGAATTATACCAAAACTCTATAGGTAATAAAACTAAAAATCCAAGCTGTAACAGTAGTAAATATAAATAAATAAGCTAAATATTTATATCCACCTGCTTCTTTGGCAAAAACCATAGATGCTGCTAAACATGGTAAATAAATCATGACAAAGACTATAAATGCCATAGCAGAAGCAAAAGGTACATTAGCTTTTAGCTCATTAATAAGTGAACTACTTCCTTCATCAACATTATCTCCAACAGCATATAGTACTCCAAGAGTAGATACCACTACCTCTTTTGCTGCAAGTCCTGTTTCCAAAGCTACTGCCATTTTCCAATCAAATCCTAATGGTGCAAAAAATGGTTCAGTGGCTTTTCCAATTTTGCCAAGATAACTATTTTCTAAAGATTTTAGTTTTAGTTCGTTTTCTAAAGCTATTTTACTCTCTTGGTTTTTAACTTGTTCTATTTTTACTTGATACTCTTGTTTTAATTTGGGTTGTTTTGGATAGTTTGATGCAAACCAAATCAAAATAGAAGCCATCAAAATAAATGTACCAGCTTTTTTAAGATAACCCATTGCATTACCATAAACTGTATGCCATATTAATTTAAAAGATGGAAGTCTATATTTTGGCATTTCCATTACAAATGGCTCATCTTCTCCTTTAAAAACAAATAGTCTTAAAATTTTTGCCATGACCAATCCAAGTAATGCTCCTGAAATATATATTATAAATATAACATTTCCAGCTTTTTCTGCTCCAAAAAATGCTCCAGCAAATAGTACATAAACAGGTAATCTAGCACCACAGCTCATAAATCCTAATATAAAAAGTGTAATAAGTCTATCTTTTTCACTTTTGAGTGTTCTTGTTGCCATATAAGCAGGAACAGTACAACCAAATCCTGTAACAAGTGGTATAAAACTTTTACCATGTAATCCAAATTTATGAAAAAATCCATCAAGCAAAAAAGCAACTCTGCTCATATAACCTGTAGTTTCAAGTAGGGCAATACCTATATACAAAATAATAATATTTGGCAGAAACATAACCACAGCTCCAACACCTGCGATAATTCCATCTACAATCAAGCTTCTAAGCCCTTCATTTGGTATAAATGAACCAATCATATCGCCAAATACCCCAAATCCTGAATCTATCCAATCCATAGGAACAGCTCCTAGTTCAAAAGTAAGTTGAAACAGTCCCCACATTAAAAATAGAAAAATAGGAATACCAAAATATTTATGAATTAAAATATCATCAAGTTTTCTAGTAGTATCTTTATTTTTAGGTCTTTTAGTATTACATTTTATCATCTCAATTTTGATACCATATGCAATAGCTCTATATTCGTCTGCTTTGACCTCTTTTATATCTTTTGTTTCATGATGGGTATAAATATGCTCTAATCCTGCTATGAGCCTTGGTTGAAGCTCCATCATTATTGGTTCTTCGTGAAGTTTTTTGTATAACTCTTTGTCTTCAAATAATAATCTAATTGCTATCTCTCTAGGACTTAAATCATCAATCTTAAATTTTTTTTTCTCAAAAAATTCAGTAAGTTGTAAAATCTCCTCTTCAATTGCATCACTATAGACAATATTCGATTCTCTTCTTTTTGAACTTTTTGCTACTTCAATAGTTTTAGATAGTAATTCATCAATACCTTCTTTGCTTTTTGCTGAAACCAATACTACAGGAACACCGAGAATTTTTTCTAACTGTTTTATATCTATCTCAATTCCCTCTTCTTTAGCCTCATCTGCCATATTTAGAGCGACTACCATTTTTTTATTGAGGTTTAAAAGTTCTAAAGTCAAAAGAAGATTTCTCTGCATATGAGTAGAGTCTAAAACATTAATAATAACATCATACTCTTCGTGAAGTAGATATTTAAGTGCTACTTTCTCTTCAAGGGAGAAACCTTCAATAGAGTAAGTACCAGGTAAATCTACCATTTCAATAGAATAATTTTTATAATTAAATTGTACTTCTGTTTTTTCTACTGTAACACCTGAAAAGTTTCCAACTTTTAGATTATGTAAACCACTCATGCTATTGATAAGCATAGATTTCCCTACATTTGGTTGACCTGCCAATACTATTTTTATCTTATTCATGGATTTTTTCTACCTCTATTTTTTTTGCCTCTTCATCACGCAGAGCTATCATTGTATCATTGACAATTATCTCATAAGTTTTTTTTCCTATAGAATAAGTTTCTACACTAAGTTCTGCTCCTTTTCCAACTCCAAAAGAGGATAATCTTTGTTTTAAAGCTTTATCAGCATTTATCTTTTTTATAATGGCTCTGTCGTCCTTTTTTAAATCACTTAATTTCATATTTTTCCTTTAAAAACTATAATTTGCAAATACTCTTGTCATTTTTCCATCATTATACATATTTGAATATATAATATCTATTTCAAAATTATTACTTATGTTATAACTCAATAGATAATCAGTCTCATTCTCACCTTTATCAAAATCAACATGAGTAATTCCTGTTGTAATTTTTTTATAATTATACTCTGCTCCTATAAGTATTGCCTTTTGGTCTATAACTTCTGCAATAGTATGGTCTTCACTTGATGTAAAAAAAGGTCCTCCTCCAAAGCCATTAGTTACTATACCATCAACTTCATTATAAGCACTATTTAGAGATAAATTTCCAAAATTAACTCCTATTGATATTCCAAAAACACTATTTGAATTATCTTGGTCGCTATATTGACCTGCTATATTAAATTTATCTGTTTCATAACTTGCTTCAAAATAGCTAATGTTATTATTATCTAAATCATAATACCAAGCTTGAAGTGTACTATTTTTAATTCCATTATAAATAACTCCACCTACTAAAACTGCATCACCTGAACTTTGCATATCATTAAATTTTTCAGGTTTATTACTATCAACCCCTGACCATTTATCAAGAGAAGCCAAAATAATAGTAGTATCTCTAATATCTTTGCTTGTTATAGTATATCCATTAAAAGTGTTTGGAACCATACCTATATCATCACTATCAGCATAAGGGGTATCAATTATTTGGCGACCTGCTTTTATAGTTGTTTTTTCAAAATTTGCTTTGATAAAGGCTTCATTTAAAATTGAATAACTATTATTAGTTGAACTTAAAAACATAGGTTCATCATTTTTATCAAATAGTGCATTGGTAGTATAAAAAGTAGCACCTGCTGAAATTCCATGAATAGGTTTAGTTTCAATTCCCAATGAACCTCCTAGAGCAAATGTAGTTGATTTTGTTCCCATATTATCTTTTATCTGAACGGCTCCTGCTCTTATATTGGCAGTAGTATTTAATTTTAATTCTGTGCTGAATATTGTGCTTGTTAAGGTTATTAAACTTACTATAATAACTCCTGATTTCATTACGGCTCCTATGAATTTGATAACTAGTATCAATTCTAATTTTAAATCAAAGTATTCCTGATTTTTACTTAATATAATATTAAAGTGACAATCGTTATCAAAAAATAACTTGACAATAGAATATTTTTTTGCTACAATACGAACATATGTGCATATATAGGATTAAAAATGAATGGTTTTGGAAGAAAAAGAAAAAAAAGAAATATAGAGATTGACCACTCAAAGGTCTGTTTTAAACCTTGTGGAGTAAGAGCCAATCAGCTTGAACATATTGTTCTTTATGAAGATGAGATGGAAGCGATACGGTTGGCAGATTTCAAATCTCTATATCAACAAGAGTCAGCTGATAAAATGGAAATTTCAAGAACCACATTTTCAAGGTTAGTAGAATCAGCAAGAAAAAAAATAGCTGATGCTCTACTTCATCAAAAAGCTATTAAAATAGAACAACGAAACAATTAAAAGGATATAAAAAAATGAGAAATCAAGGAAATGGAAGAGGACAAGGTAATGGACTTAGAGATGGTCATGGTGCAGGAAATGGCAGGGGAAGAGGCAGAGGTTTAAGAGATGGAACTGGTCAAGGAAGAGGAAAAGGTGGTGTTAATAGAAACACTCAAAATTGTCAAGGAAATGGTCAAGGTCGTGGATTGGGAATAGGCAGAGGAAAAGGTAGAAATAGAAGTTTTTAAAATAAGGGGTAATAACTACCCCTTAATCCCATCAACACGAGGAGAAATCAGCCACCCAAAATATCGCCAAATAAAGATAATAAATGGCAAACTCCAAACAGTAGCAGAGCTTAAATAAAGCCCTATAGAATACTCAGGATAAAAAGCAACCATAGCACGAAGTATAGTAGCCAAAAGAATAAACCCAATACTCAAACATATCCAACTATCTCGCTCTTTGGATATATCTCTTCCTGTATGAACTATGGTTATAACTATCATTACAAGATAAAAAGAGAGTGTCCATGCTCCACTAGTTAGAATATGTAGTAAATCTCCATTATTGTAGTTTATGCCTGTTAAGTAGTTATATCCTATTAGTCCATAACCTATAGAGATAAGCACGGGAACAGTAATCAAGGCTCGAATTAATCTTTTTCCTAAAATATTCTCCTCATCATAAGCTATAAAATCATTTAAAATAGCAAGTGAAGCACTTGCTACCCCTAAGCCTATCCATCCTAAAACTCTATTGGTTGGATAAAAAAACTCAACTGTAGCAAATAGAGCTATTAAAAACATGGTCAAGTTATAAGCAGGTGGTCGTGCAAAGAATATCTCTTCATTTTTCTCTTCTAGCTCTATAATCTCATTAACAGCCTCAATATTTACTCTTCTAATAGATAGTAGTATCAAAACCAAAAAAACAGCCAAAGCAATTTTTAATATCTCTAGTGGTGTGGTATCTACCCATTTAAAAACTGATAAGTAGAACCATATTTGAACCACTTGAACAGCTACAAATCCATAAGCAATACTCACATGTCGTTTTGCAGGGTCTTGAAATATTGGTTTATAAACCAAAAGTGTCAGCCATGAAAAAAGAGCAATATTGATAATAGCAGAGGGATAAGGAGTAATTATATCCATAAACCAAAAGCTAACTCTTCCCAAAATCCAAAGTATCATAATATTCTGTAGGGTTTTTCCAACTATTGGCACAGTTCCAGGATAAAGTTCGGGTGCTCCTGTAAATATAAAGGCACTCATACCCAAAAATCCTACACCAAAAAGCAT